>ERZ791680.1-NODE-1-length-276505-cov-16.108649_pt1 | contig 276505 bp, 200 predicted proteins | sample MGYA00510051_ERZ791680 | MGnify/ENA primary metagenome ERZ791680 (study PRJEB30046, sample SAMN00715238) | human gut metagenome | study: EMG produced TPA metagenomics assembly of the A metagenome-wide association study of gut microbiota in type 2...
ACAAAGGTAGGAAAGAAAAGAAGGGAAAGAAACACGCACGAGCCCGAATGCTTACCTAAGATGCCGCTATCTTTACCTTCCCACGGCCGTGGTAACTTCTTCCCACAGTCGTGACGAGATCCTCCCACGGCCGTGAAGAGATGCTACCACGGCCGTGGAGAGTTAAGGATAGCGTAGGTCTGACAGAACAATACCGATTGGGTAAATCAAGTATAACGGCTTTATAATACATACTTCATAGGGACATATGTTCTTCTATCCCGTATTCTATGCTGTTAATCTACAAAGAGATAGGCTGACAATAAAAGTCCGAATCTTTTATTGTCAGCCTGTTTGGGGTTATTGTCAGCGCTTATTGTCAGCTGTTAATGCGTTGAAAATCATTATTCTATATGGATGAAATCTTTAGCTGACAATAAAAAGACTAAATAATATCCTTATGAGTAAAAATGATTAGAAGCGGCAGCGAAGATCTATCCCAAATTGCATTGGGCGTCCTTTCTGCATGAAACCTTTGTTCATTGTTTCGAAATAGAAGGCGGCATAGTCTTTATTCAGGAAGTTACGTGCCCAGAAACTAATCATTGCATCACCGATTTCCAGATTCGTTCTCCAGTTGAGTGTGCCGTAGAAGGATTGGCTGACGTCGTTTTGTTCAGTCCAGTAGATACGTCCGGCAGCGTTATAGTTCGCTTGGAATACAACCCGGTCGAAGATAGAACGTGGGCTGCAGGTGATGGCATATTCTCCACCGATATTTAAGGTATGTTTGGGAACAAAGGGAACATATTTGCCATTGTAATCCGTAATTATGGGAGTGCCATCTTTTTTCTCTTCGGTGATTACATAATCAGTAAAGGTGGCATACGTATATCCATAACTGGCATTCAGGCTAAGTTCTTTAGTCACACTGGCACGAAGAGCTGCTTCTGCACCATAGCTGCGACTTTTTCCTGCATTAATCGTGATACGTCCCAAACCACTTTCTGCAAATTGGGAGAGTTGTTGGTCGCGGGTATCCATGTAGAATGCTGCGACGTCGGCCCAAAGTCTGCCTTCCCATAAAGTAAGGTGGCTACCTACTTCGTAGTTCCACGAATATTCGGGTTTGTAAGTAGTAGAAGTTTTTACGTCGATCTCTTTTGCTGGTACCATTTGGTCCATCATTTTTATAATGGTTGCTCCCCATTTGGCATCTTGCCCTATTGTAGGACTTTCTTTGATGGCATTCATCATCGAATTTTTCAATTCAGTTTGTGATAAATCAGAGAACATTTGGATGTTATATCCTCCCGAACGATATCCCCGGGTAACGGTGGCATAAACATTATTTTGATTCTTCCATTCATATTGAATAGCAAATTTGGGTAGAAGTTGTACGTAATCAGTCGAGAGCTTGCCTACGAAAGAGGCCGGAGCTTTCATATTCTGATCGGACAGATTTATTTGCGTGGGACCCATTGCCATGTGGAAATCAAAACCAAAGTCGATAGGAGTGCTAAGAGAATTATACTTCATACTGATCTTTTCGTAATCGAGTCGGAGTCCGGCTGTAACGGACAACCCTTCGATGAACAGATTGTTGAAAGTGGACTGATGATAAAGTGCACCGCTAAGGGTCGGGGTATCGAAGGTTCCTCCTACACTTAATGTCGGGTTGTGCACAGTCATTCCCATGGTGGGAGCTCCGGGTTTGGCAGAGACTTCTTCAAAAGCGGAATTGGCGTTGTTTTCAATGACTGACTTCACTCCTTCTTCTTTGAACAGAACAGGACCTGTAGTGTGTAGCCATTGATAGAATCCGAAAGCACCCGTAGCCCACTGCCATCTTTTTCCGGGTTTGGCTTTCAAGACAATTTCTTCGGAAATGGTGTTCGCTCTCTGCTTTTGTTCGATGTTGAAAATATCCCTTTCTGTGAAGTCCTGATCGAGGAACATACGGTCATTCAGGTTCTGATAACCTGTCACCGCACTTAATATGAAGTTACTGGCTTGGTATTCGATGTTAACACCGGAGTTGAGCAATCCACGGCGGTAACTACTACGGTCGTTATATGAAATCTTACCGATGTAGTCTGCCCGATCTTCTGTCATTTCTTTACCGTCTTTTTGAGCTTTGGCTATGGCACTGGGAGTAATACCGGTATAATAATACGGATACCCACCTTGATCGCTATATTCATAGCTAAGTGCCATATCTATTTTCAGATTCGATGTCGGCAGGTAAATTCCACGAAAACGTCCGCCTCCGGCGTTGCTTTTGTCGACCTTTTCGTTATTTCGTGCAGAATTCTCAAAGAAGCCGCCTGTATGCTCGTAGAAACCTCCGGTAGAAAAAGCAAAGCGGTCGGATGTACGGTGATAATGGGTGAGTGAAACGTTATAATTATTGTAAGTTGCTGCTCCCATGCGAATATCAGTACCTTGATAAGTGAAAGGTGATTTTGTGTGTACTTTGATAAGTCCTCCCATCGTGTTACGCCCGTAGAGAGTACCTTGTGGCCCGCGAAGAATATCAATACGTTCGATATCAGCATAGTTGAAGTCGAAAGCGGATTTGTCGATATAAGGGATATTGTCTACATAAAGTCCTACGGACGGAGTATTGATGCGTGAACCGATTCCACGGATATAAATCGAAGTAGTCAGTTTGGAACCATAGTCAGGGATAAACAGATTGGGAACAATACCTGTCAGGTTCTTCACGGAATTTACCTGATTGGCGCGCATATTGTCTTGCGATAAAACGGTGGCGGCTACCGGCAGATCACGTAATTTACGGTTCTCTTTTGGAGTAGCAATCACTACCACCTCTTCGATGTCTACTATTTTTAGTGAGTCTTTGGGGAAATCTTCAGCCCATGCTGTCCCTGTCGTCAGGAGCATGAGGGCAATCATAATCTTCTTTGTCTTCATCTGCTGTTAATTTATCTGGTGCAAAGTAACGGCAAATATAGATGACGGTCAATCCTCATTTATTAGGATTATGACTTATTTTTTAAGAAGTCAGATTCGGTCAGCTTCGATATATCCGTTCATTACAGCATAAATAGTCAGCCCGGAGACGGACTTAATGCCTAATTTCTCCGTGATATTTTTTCGGTGAGTGATAACGGTAGTCAGGCTGATATTCAGCTTATCTGCTATTTCTTTGTTGATTAACCCTTTGGTTATCAGTACGAGCACTTCTATTTCACGGGCGGATAGAATTTCCTGATGAGGCTGCATCGGAGGCATGGGGGGCATATCTTTTACCGGATAACCGTCGTGGTGAGCATGTTGGTGAAGTTTCAATATGTTTTTCACCAGCTCTTCTTCGGATTCGTGAATGTTGAGTACAGGTACGCCGGATAGTTGGAATTGCGGACTGTCGCTTGCCAATACAATCGTTTTTCGTTTCCGGGGGAGAAAGAAAGCATTGTGCTCCACGTAAATCTGTGCGGAAATGAAATAGTGGGCATACATATCGGGAGTATCGTCCATCAGTTCGCTGAAGTGATGAAAAGTCCGTATGGTTGCCATAGGAATCATTTCCTCCAGGATTCCTTTCAGACCGAGACAGGTCAATGTATTGGCTTCTATAATTGCTATTTCGGGTTGATAATTCATTTTAGTGTAAGTTTAATTAATGATTGAAATAGTTGGCTACTGCTTCTGCACATCGTTCGCCGTCCACCCCGGCAGACACAATTCCTCCGGCATAGCCTGCGCCTTCTCCGCAAGGAAATAATCCGCGAACGGTGACATGTTGCAGAGTATCCTTATCGCGTATGATACGAACGGGAGAAGAAGTTCGTGTTTCCACACCAATCATTACTGCCTCATTTGTCAGGAATCCGTGACTGCTTCGTCCGAATTGTTGGAAACCAAGAGATAACCTTTTGCTAATAAATGATGGCATCCAGAAATGAAGTGGAGACGAAATCAATCCCGGACTATAGGATGACTCGGGCAGATCGTAACTCAATTTCTTGCGGGTAAAATCCAGCATGCGTTGTGCCGGAGCAGTCTGTCGTCTGCCTCCCTGCAACCAGCATTGACGTTCCAATTCCTCTTGAAAGTGAAGAACAGATAGTAACTGTGAATTAATCTCTGAAAGTTGTGAACTTTTTAAATTCGGGTTCAGTGCCATCAGCTGTTCATCTTGTTGCGCAGCCAATTCTTCATTCCTCATTTTTAATTCTTCATTTCCCAAATCTTCCGGTTGAATTTCCACTACCATTCCCGAATTACTCCATCGTGACCCACGGTTGGCAGGAGACATTCCGTTTACTACCACTTGTTCCGGTCCGCTGGCAGCAGGAACGATAAAGCCACCGGGACACATACAGAAACTATATACTCCTCTGCCTTCTGCCTGTGTTACAAAGCTGTATTCAGCAGCGGGCAGGTATTTGCCCCGTCCATTCTTATTATGGTATTGTATTTGATCGATCAACATGGCCGGATGTTCCAGACGTACCCCGACAGCGATTCCTTTCGCTTCAATTGTCACATTATTGGCAGCCAGCCAACGATATACATCTCTTGCCGAATGTCCGGTTGCCAGTATCACAGGTCCGAGAAAGGTCTTTCCTGTATTTGTTTCGATACCTTTGACTTCATCGTTCTCAATAATCAATGCATCCATTCGTGTCTGGAAATGTACCTCTCCGCCACATTCGATAATGGTGTTCCGCATATTTTCAATGACACGTGGCAATTTGTCTGTTCCGATATGCGGATGCGCATCCACCAATATCGAAGTCGAAGCTCCATGCTGGCAAAATACGTTCAGAATCTTATCTACATTTCCTCTCTTCTTGCTCCGGGTATAGAGTTTCCCATCCGAATAAGCTCCTGCACCTCCTTCTCCGAAACTGTAATTCGATTCCGGATCAACAGTGTGTTCCCTGCTGATTTGTGCCAGGTCTTTTTTACGTTCGCGCACGTCTTTTCCACGTTCGATGACGATAGGGCGTAATCCGAGTTCAACAAGGCGTAAAGCAGCAAATAGGCCGCCGGGGCCTGCACCAACGACAATCACTTGCGGTTTTCCTTCTACATTATTATATATAGTACGTTCGTACTCATCTTCTTGCGGCATTTCCTTGATGTATGCCCTCACCTTCAGATTGACGAAGATAGTCCGCTGGCGTGCATCAATACTCCGTTTCAAGATTCGGGTAGCGGTGATGTCACGTAAATTCAGACCTTTTTCTTTAGAAAGATATTCCTTTAATTTCTGTTCGTTTGCTGCGATTTCGGGAAGTATACGGAGTTGGTATTCTTGTGTCATTTAGTTATTATTGATATTGTTTTCGACTATCCAATTAGAAAAACGGGCTATTTATGCATCAGTGCCTTATCCGAATAAAGCCCTGAACGCCTCTTCTACTTTTCTTACCGGTACTAATTCTATCTTCAGTTTTTGGGTATCGATCCCTTGCAAGTTATATTTGGGCAGCAAGAAGCGTTTGAAACCTAACTTTTCAGCTTCACCGATACGCTGTTCAATTCGATTCACAGGACGTATCTCTCCCGACAGACCGATTTCTCCCGCCATGCAAACTTCCGGTTCAATGGCTGCATCCATATTGGAAGAAAGGATCGCACTGATAACCGGCAGGTCGATAGCCGGATCATTTACTTTCAATCCTCCGGCAATATTCAGGAATACATCTTTCTGTGCCAACTTAAATCCCACGCGCTTTTCGAGAACAGCCAGCAGCATATTCATTCTTCTCAAATCGAAACCGGTTGCCGAACGTTGCGGATTTCCGTAGACTGCAGAGCTTACCAAAGCTTGTGTTTCAATTAAAAACGGGCGAATCCCCTCAATGGCGGAGGCAATGGCTACCCCGCTCATCCCTTCATGATCCTGACTTAGCAAAAGTTCGGAAGGATTACTCACTTGGCGCAACCCATCCTGACGCATTTCATAAATACCTAATTCTGCCGTACTACCAAAACGATTCTTGATACTGCGTAGAATACGATACATATAATGTTGGTCGCCCTCAAATTGAAGAACAGTATCTACGATATGTTCCAGCACTTTAGGTCCTGCAATACTTCCTTCCTTATTAATATGTCCGATCAGCAATACAGGCGTATGCGTTTCTTTCGCAAAACGAAGAATAGACGCCGAACATTCTCTGACTTGCGCTATACTTCCGGGAGACGATTCGATACTTTCGGTGGAAATAGTCTGTATAGAGTCGATAATCACTAAATCGGGATTTGTATTCTTGATATGCACATAAATCTGTTCGAGTGAAGTCTCGCAAACGATCAGGCAATCGCTGGAAGTGCCAGAGAGACGGTCGGCACGAAGTTTCAGCTGTCGTGCACTCTCTTCACCGGATACATAAAGAATCTTCTTTTCCGGCATGTGCAGTACGGTCTGCATGACGAGCGTCGATTTACCGATTCCCGGTTCGCCGCCTATCAGGACAAGAGAACCCTGTACAAGTCCGCCCCCCAATACACGATTCAGTTCATCATCGTGCATATTGATGCGTGGCTCATCTTCTGCCTCTATATCGCTAAGTGCCAGTGGTTTGGGCTTCTGTGTCTCAATGCCCGACACCGGACGGTGGTTAGTGGGTTCTTTCCGTACGATTTCCTCAACATACGTATTCCATTCTCCACACGACGGACATTTACCCACCCATTTCGGTGAATCCTGTCCGCAATTACTGCATACATATACGGTTTTCTCTTTTGCCATATTCTTGCTCCTTTAATATAAAAATCCGAATGTCCAAAGTGGGATTTTGTTTCCAGCGGAATATTCAATATCATCTGCAGCGATAAATCCCTGCTGACTATTGGCTATCTGTTTTCCGTCTTTACTTTTTCCTCCGACTTCTATCGTATATTTGCTGTCTATTGTATAGTCTGCACTGCGTGTGCAATATTCTACACGATGTTGATAGGAGAGTTGGTTTACCATGAACACTTCTCTCAATGTACCTTTGTTTACATCCTTAAAGGTCAATGCATAAAGCAGGTTGGTATTTTCCATATAAATCTTATCCGGCTTTTGTAGTTTCTTGATAGAATCATTATCCGAATAAAGAAGGTGGATTAATTTAGCCCTGTCCAGATATTGTAGATAAGCCAGAATGGTAGTCCGTGAAAGTTCCGCCATGGCAGAAAGTTTGGTGATATCCACCATGAAGGGCACTTCGGAGGAGAGGATTCCCAGCAGGCTTTTTAGTTTACGTACGTTACTGATATCCACTCCACATTGCTGTGGAAGTTCGATTTCAAGTATCAGGTTTGCTATATTTTCGATGCGTGTATAGTATTCCGCATTTCCTTCCTGATAAAAAGGATAGTATCCGTGTTTCAAATAATCTTCAAAATAGGCAAGAGGGCGGCATTGGGAATTTACTGCATTACAGATTCCATCACTATTGCCCAGTATCTCTTCCAGTGTATAAGGACGGATTTGAATCTGATGGAATAAGTGCAGATATTCACGGTAGGATAGCCCCTGCATATTATATGATATGCATCGGCGGGATAAGTCGGCTTCCGCATTCAGAAGTTGTAGTAAGGATGAACCGGTAAATACTATTTTCAGTTCAGGAAACTCATCATATATGTTTTTGATTTCTTTACTCCATGACGGATATTTGTGTACTTCGTCCAGAAAGAGGCACTTTCCTCCTTTCAGGTAAAACTGTTCGGCAAGTTCACTAAGAGAATGTTGCGTGAAATATAGACTGTCTAAACTCGTATATAAGGCACTTTGGCTATCATTAGCATAATGAAGTTTTAAGTATTGAAGCATTAAAGTCGTTTTCCCGACTCCACGGGCTCCTCGGATAGCAATCAGGCGGTTATCCCAGTTGATTGTATCCATCAGGCTTCTGATATAGGCGGTAGAAGTAGCTGCTAACAGCCTTTTATATCTTCTAATGAGTGTATCCATATTTTAAGATGTTTACTATAGAAGACAAAAATAGATATAATTTGTTCAACGCGCAAAACAAATTCAGATTAAATCTGTTCAATGCATAAAACAAATAGAAGGTTTACAGAGTTATCTCTCCTGCTATCGAACGGTTCATCCGGTCGCGTACCTCATCCGGGGTATATCCATGTCCCAGTAAGAACATTAATTTAGTGACTGCCGATTCCGTTGTACTGTCATATCCGGAGACAACACCTGCCTGCAATAACTGGTATCCTGTTTCGTAACGTTCCATTTCTACCATTCCTGCGCTGCATTGTGTTACGTTGACAATCACAATTCCACGTTCACTGGCCTGACAGAGCCGGCGTATAAACCATTCCTTTCGGGGAGCATTCCCCGAACCGTATGTTTCGAGCACAACCGCTTTTAAACCTTCAATCCCCAGAATGGTGGCAATTACATTTTCCTGGATGCCCGGAAAGAGCTTCAGTACCACTACATTGGTATCCAGTAAATAGTGCGGTTTCAATTCGCGCTCTTCACCATTTCCGTGAATTTGCACATTATTATATTTAATATGGATTCCCGCTTCCGCCAATACCGGATAATTGAAAGAACGGAATGCATTGAAGTTTTCTGCATTCATCTTTGTCGTACGGTTTCCCCGCATCAGGTGATTTTCAAAGAAGATGCATACTTCGGGCACCAGTGCCCTTCCTTCCTTGTTTTGTGCGATGGCAATCTCGATACTGGTCATCAGATTCTCCTTTCCGTCCGTGCGGAGTACGCCGATGGGAAGCTGTGAACCTGTGAGAATGACGGGTTTGTCCAGTCCTTCCAGCATAAAACTTAGTGCGGAAGCGGTATAAGCCATCGTGTCCGTTCCGTGCAGGATGACGAAGCCGTGGTAACGATTGTAGTTGTCATGAATAATGCGTACCAGCTTTCGCCACATATCCGGTTCCATGTCCGACGAATCCATCGGAGGATCAAACTGATAGGTATCAATTGGAAAATTGAACTTTTGCAGTTCGGGGATATACTTTTGCAGTTGCTCGAAGTTAAAGTTCTCCAGAGCACCTGTCGCGGCATTCTCAATCATACCAATTGTTCCACCGGTGTATATTAACAATACGGAAGTATTTAATGGGCTCATAAGCTGATTTTGTGCGATTGTTTTCGCAAATATAATAATAGATTTGATAAATAAGTAACAAAATGTCATAAAAGTGAAGGCGAATGACCGGATAAAGCACAGGCGAAAGATTCTTTTTATCAGAAAAAAACCGAAAAAAGTGATAGATTGAACGTTTTTATTATTACTTTTGCGACACTTATCAAAAACAAGAGTAGAAACAAGGACTATGATGAAGTACTATCCACATACAGTCACATTCATGTGTACCATGACCCTTAGGGGTTAATGGATAGTTTTTGTGTATCTACGTGATTCACGCTTGTATAAGCAGGCAAAATTCAAATTCAATTTTATTCGTAAACAACCAATCGTTCTGTAAAAAGCAAACTGCAGGACATTGCATTTAAATAAGTATCTTCATGAAAGTAATGAAATTCGGCGGAACATCCGTAGGTTCCGTGAACAGCATTTTAAGCGTAAAGAGAATTGTAGAGTCGGCAAATGAGCCGGTAATTGTAGTTGTTTCCGCATTGGGAGGCATCACTGACAAATTGATAAATACATCGAAGATGGCGGCAGTGGGAGATTCAGCCTATGAGGGTGAGTTCCGCGAAATCGTTTACCGTCATGTGGAGATGATTAAGGAGGTGATTCCTGCCGGAGAAAAGCAAGTATCGTTGCAACGTCAGATTGGCGAGCTGCTGAACGAATTGAAGGATATCTTTCAGGGAATTTACCTGATTAAAGACCTTTCCCCGAAAACTTCGGATACAATCGTCAGCTATGGTGAACGCCTTTCATCGATCATCGTCACCGCACTGATTGAGGGAGCAAAATGGTTCGATTCGCGCACTTTTATCAAGACGGAAAGAAAGCATAGCAAGCACACGCTGGATACAGAATTGACTAATAAACTGGTGAAAGAGGCTTTCCAGTCTATTCCTAAAGTAGCACTGGTGCCGGGATTCATCTCTTCGGATAAAACAACAGGGGATGTAACGAACCTCGGACGCGGTGGCTCGGATTATACGGCTGCTATTATCGCTGCGGCATTGGATGCGGCAAGTCTGGAAATCTGGACGGACGTAGACGGATTTATGACGGCTGATCCGCGTGTCATTTCGACTGCTTATACGATTACGGAATTGAGTTACGTAGAAGCGACCGAACTTTGTAATTTCGGCGCAAAGGTGGTTTATCCGCCGACTATCTATCCCGTATGTCACAAGAATATTCCTATTATAATAAAGAATACATTCAATCCGGATGGAGTGGGAACGGTTATCAAACAAGAAGTTTCCAACCCGCAGAGCAAAGCTATCAAAGGTATTTCCTCCATCAACGACACAAGTCTGATTACTGTTCAGGGCCTCGGTATGGTAGGTGTGATCGGTGTCAACTACCGCATCTTTAAAGCATTGGCAAAGAATGGAATCAGCGTGTTCCTCGTGTCACAGGCTTCATCGGAAAACAGTACTTCTATCGGTGTGCGTAATGCTGATGCCGACCTGGCTTGTGAAGTGCTGAACGAAGAATTTGCGAAAGAAATAGAGATGGGTGAGATTTCTCCGATTTTGGCGGAAAGAAATCTGGCAACAGTGGCTATCGTAGGTGAGAATATGAAACATACACCGGGTATCGCAGGTAAACTTTTCGGTACACTGGGACGTAATGGTATCAACGTTATCGCTTGCGCACAGGGAGCTTCGGAAACCAATATCTCTTTTGTTGTCGATTCCAAATCCTTGCGTAAATCATTGAACGTAATCCACGACTCTTTCTTCCTCTCCGAATATCAGGTATTGAACCTCTTTATCTGTGGTGTCGGTACGGTAGGGGGCAGCTTGGTAGAACAGATTCGTTGCCAGCAACAAAAGCTGATGATGGAAAACGGACTGAAACTCCATGTAGTAGGCATCATTGATGCAGCCAAGGCAATGTTCAGCCGTGAAGGTTTCGACCTCGCCAACTTCCGTGAAGAACTGCTGGAAAAGGGCAAGGACAGCAGCCTGCAAACCATCCGCGACGAGATTATCGGAATGAATATCTTTAATTCCGTATTCGTAGACTGTACGGCCAGCGCTGACATCGCATCGCTTTACAAAGATTTCCTGCAACACAATATCTCTGTGGTAGCAGCCAATAAGATTGCGGCTTCTTCCGCTTATGAAAACTATCGTGAACTGAAAACGATTGCCCGCCAACGTGGTGTGAAGTATCTGTTCGAAACAAACGTAGGTGCAGGTCTTCCGATCATCAATACAATTAATGACCTGATTCATAGCGGTGACAAGATTCTGAAGATTGAAGCGGTACTTTCCGGTACGCTGAACTATATATTTAATAAAATCAGTGCCGATATTCCTTTCAGCCGTACCATTAAAATGGCACAGGAAGAACGTTACTCTGAACCGGACCCACGTATTGACTTGAGTGGAAAAGATGTGATCCGTAAACTGGTGATTCTGGCACGTGAAGCCGGATACCGTCTGGAGCAGGAAGATGTTGAAAAGAACCTCTTTGTTCCGAATGACTTCTTCGAAGGTTCTCTGGAAGATTTCTGGAAACGTGTTCCAAGTCTCGACGCAGACTTTGAAGCCCGTCGCCAGGTATTGGAAAAAGAAAACAAACACTGGCGTTTCGTCGCCAAACTGGAGAATGGAAAAGCCTCCGTCGGCCTGCAGGAAGTAGGAGCTAACCATCCGTTCTACGGACTGGAGGGCAGCAACAATATTATCCTGCTCACTACGGAACGCTATAAAGAATATCCGATGATGATTCAAGGATACGGTGCCGGTGCCGGCGTAACGGCTGCCGGAGTATTTGCCGACATCATGAGTATCGCAAACGTTTAATAAATTAAAAATTGAGAAATACCATTCGGAAACGGATCTAAGGCTTTCTTTCATTTTTTAATTCTCAATTCTCAATTCTCAATTTTCAATTTTCAATTTTCAATTTATGAAGCATATTATCATATTGGGAGACGGAATGGCCGATTGGCCAGTGAAGTCATTAGGGGACAAGACGCTCCTGCAATATGCAAAGACGCCTTATATGGATAAGCTAGCTCGCATGGGACGTAATGGCCGCCTGATTACTGTGGCGGAAGGTTTCCATCCGGGTAGTGAAGTTGCCAATATGTCCGTGTTGGGATATAATTTGCCAAAGGTATATGAAGGTCGCGGACCGCTGGAAGCTGCCAGTATTGGTGTGGATCTGAAACCGGGTGAGATGGCAATGCGCTGTAATTTGATTTGTGTGGAAGGAGAAATTCTGAAGAATCACTCCTCCGGACATATATCTACAGAAGAAGCAGATGTATTGATTCAATATTTGCAAGAAAAACTGGGCAATGACCGCGTACGCTTTCATACAGGAGTTCAGTACCGCCATCTATTGGTTATCAAGGGAGGTAATAAAGAATTGGACTGTACACCTCCGCATGATGTACCTTTGAAACCTTTCCGTCCATTGATGGTGAAACCATTGGTTCCGGAAGCGCAAGAAACGGCAGATCTGATTAACGACCTGATTCTGAAATCACAGGAATTGCTGAAAGATCATCCATTGAATCTGAAACGTATGGCAGAAGGTAAAGATCCTGCGAACAGTATTTGGCCTTGGAGCCCCGGTTACCGTCCGCAGATGCCTACTTTCTCCGAGACTTTCCCACAGGTAAAGAAAGGAGCAGTCATCTCGGCTGTCGATCTGATAAACGGAATCGGTTATTATGCTGATTTACGTCGCATCGCAGTAGAGGGAGCAACCGGACTTTATAATACGAATTATGAAAACAAAGTGGCCGCTGCCTTGGAAGCATTGGAGACGGATGATTTTGTTTATCTGCATATCGAAGCCAGTGATGAGGCCGGACACGAGGGAGACATCGACTTGAAACTTCTCACTATCGAGAATCTTGATAAACGTGCCGTAGGTCCTATTTATGAAGCAGTGAAAGATTGGGACGAACCGGTAGCCATTGCTGTATTGCCCGATCATCCTACTCCCTGTGAGCTTCGTACCCATACATCTGATCCCATTCCGTTCCTTATCTGGTATCCGGGTATCGAGCCGGACGAAGTGCAGACGTATGATGAAATAGCTGCTTGCAACGGTAGTTACGGACTTCTGAAAGAAGACGAGTTTATAAAAGAATTCATGAAATAAGTCACCACAGATTATGAAATATTATAGTACGAATAAACAAGCACCTGTTGCCTCACTGCAAGAAGCGGTGGTAAAAGGGCTTGCTGCCGACAAAGGGCTGTTTATGCCTATGTCTATCAAACCTCTTCCACAGGACTTTTACGATACGATTGATAGTTTATCCTTTCAGGAAATTGCTTATCGCGTAGCCGATGCTTTCTTCGGTGAGGATATTCCTGCCGATACGCTGAAACAGATTGTATATGATACATTAAGTTTCGATGTACCTTTGGTTAAGGTGGCAGATAACATCTATTCACTTGAACTTTTCCACGGACCGACGTTAGCATTTAAAGATGTAGGCGGTCGTTTCATGGCGCGTCTTTTGGGATACTTCATTAAGAAAGAAGGACAAAAGAATGTCAATGTATTGGTAGCTACTTCCGGTGATACGGGAAGTGCTGTTGCCAACGGCTTCCTGGGTGTGGAAGGCATTCATGTGTATGTGCTTTATCCGAAAGGAAAAGTGAGCGAAATACAGGAGAAGCAATTCACTACACTTGGACAGAATATCACTGCGCTTGAAGTGGACGGAACATTTGATGATTGTCAGGCATTGGTGAAATCTGCTTTCATGGATAAAGAATTGAATGAACACCTTTCGTTGACTTCTGCCAACTCCATCAATGTAGCCCGTTTCCTGCCGCAGGCATTCTATTATTTCTATGCTTATGCACAATTGAAACGTGCCGGAAAAGCTGATAATGCTGTAATCTGTGTACCTAGTGGAAACTTTGGAAATATCACCGCCGGATTGTTTGGTAAGAAGATGGGTTTACCCGTGAAGCGTTTCATTGCTGCCAATAACCGCAACGATATTTTCTATCAATATCTGCAGACAGGTAAATATAATCCCCGTCCGTCTATCGCAACGATTGCTAATGCTATGGACGTAGGCGATCCGAGTAACTTTGCCCGCGTACTTGATTTATATGGCGGTTCACACGCTGATATCTCTGCTGAGATTTCAGGAACAACTTATACCGATGAGCAAATCCGCGAAACGGTGAAAGAAACCTGGAAAGAACATCATTATCTCCTTGATCCTCATGGTGCTTGTGGATATCGTGCGTTGGTAGAAGGCTTGAAAGAGGGAGAAACGGGTGTATTCCTTGAAACGGCTCATCCTGCCAAGTTCCTCGAAACAGTGGAAAGCATTATTGGAGAAGCGGTAGAAATCCCTGCCAAATTGCAGGAATTTATGAAAGGCGAGAAAAAGAGCTTTCAAATGACAAAAGAGTTTGCGGACTTCAAGAAGTACTTGTTGACGCTTTAATCCTCTTCTTCCTATGAATGAATTTGTGCCACCTTGTTGGCACGGTTGTGTCATCGAAGTGTCACGGTCGTGCCAACAAGGTGGCACAGTTATGACAATAGGGTGGTATAAACCGAGTAATGGCAATATCGTTTATATAGAAGCTAGGAATACTAAATATTCTCCCGTACAATGAACAGTAAACTCATTAGCTGTTGCTTCATTAAGCGTTCCTTGCCACCAATTAGTAAAATCACTAAGAGGATAAACTAATCCTTCTCCTTGCAATCCTTTCGCTCCGAAATTGAAAATTGAAACTTGTTGCCCCGGATGAGAGGCGAAAGTTTGCGTGTCTTTGGCGGGAATAAACATACCATAGTTGGTAATGGTACGTACCTCGATACCATCTTTCATGTAGTCGATCAGCAGACTGATGTTTCCTAACGTATGATCTTCCCGTTTGCCGGTGGCTCCGACAATGGCAATTCTCCGGAATCCTTTCTTTTGCAGGAAATGAACGGCTTTGGTTTGGTCGTTCGTTTCTTGGTCCGCTATCTGATGTACAATAGGAGAGAAAAGTTCTTTATATTCCGGGGAAAGAGAATCCCCGTCACCGATAATTACATCGGGAGTATGCCCACGCAGGATATATTCATTGGCTGCCCCGTCACAACAAACTACAAATTCTGCATTTTCCAGCATTTGCAGGGGAAGAGGATGGCTGGGATATTCGCCATTGGCAAGTATCACGGCTTCGGGAGTATAGTGTTCGTATTTCATTGTATGCTCATTAATTTTTTCCACTTAAAGTAGCCAAAGATAGCTATAATGGAGTAAAGTCCGTACAAAGCGGAAGTAAAATAAAGGTCTTTGTAGATATAAAGTCCGCAGCAGACAATATCCACAAGAATCCAGGCAAACCATTGTTCGATGTATTTGCGTGCCAGCATCCACATGCCAACAATACTTAATGCGGTAGTAAAGCTATCTAGCCAAGGAACATTGCTATCCGTATATGCTATCAGTATCCATGCAATACCGAGGAAAGAAACGATGAATATCAGAAAAAGAGGTAAGTAACATTTTCCCGGAGTATGTACGATAGGAAGACCTTTAGGGGGGGCACCGATTGAAGCATCTGCTGTCGTCAATTGGCCTTTCTTTTTTCTGTGTCCCCATATCCAGAAGAACCAGCCGTAGATGGCAGCTATCAGGTAGTAGATATTGATGCCAAAGTCAGCATACAATCCGGCTTTGTAATATACGAAGATATAGATGGCAGGCATCACAATACCCGCTATCCAAAGGTAGATACTTGCCCGGTACTCTAACCAAAGGTAGACCAGCCCGACAATCGTACCGAATATTTCCAGAAAATTCAATTCCATAACTCTGTGTGATTAAAAGCGGAAAGAAACATGTCCCATAACGTTTGTTCCTGCTTGTGCAGCATATCCGGCATAGTTTCCCCGATTTTCCAGCGTATCGGTGTAGTCACTTGATGCCCAGCCGTTGTTTTCATATTTTTCATTAAACAAATTGTATACAGTAAATCCTACGGTGACTTCTTTCAGTACTTTCTTGGGACGGAAGCTGTACGCCAGATTGAGGTTGCTGACAAAATACTTATCAAGAGTCAGTTCTTCAACTTCTGCGTTTGTCATATACTGTTTGCTTACGAACTGTGATTGCAGGGCAGCTTCGAATCCCTTAGATTTGAATGAGAAACGATTGTTGAGTAAGAAGTCCGGTGAGAAAGCAATGTGAGTGTCTTTATGCTTTATCTGAATAGTTGGGAGAGAAGTAGAGCTACCGTCGTTATTATAGTGGTAGCCCGGCAGGCTCTCTACGAAATCCTGAATACGGTTTTTGCTCCATGTAGCGTTGATATCCCATTGAAACCATTTGCACGGTTTGATTCCCAGCATGATTTCGATTCCCATGCGATAACTGTCCGGCACGTTTTCGGTCAGTGCTTCACCTATATCGTTTAAGGCTCCGGTCAGAACCAGTTGGTCGGTATAGTCCATGTAGTAGAAGTTTGCACCTGCTGTCAGCCATTGGTTGGCGAAGGTATATCCTGCTTCATAGTCGAGCAGCTTTTCTGCTTTGGGGTACGAGTCCGGATCACCATCCGTATAATTGTTTCTTGTCGGCTCTTTTTGAGCAACCGAGAAAGAGGCATAGACACGATGGTTGGAAGTGATGTTCCAGTTTAATCCTACTTTCGGATTAAAGAAATCGAACTTTTTATCTACTGCCAGTGGACGCAGGGCATTCTTGCTCCAGTCATATTTATCATTGTTTCCGTCGATGGTATAGTTGATGTGGCGATACTGGAGATCGGCATAAGCACTTAGTCCTTTAGTAAGATCGTAGTTCGCTTTCAGATAAATATTTCCATCGGTCTTCTTGGATTTGTTGCGGTAATATTCATGGTCGGGAGATAGAGAACCTACATAGTTTTTCACCCAGGGAACTCTTCCGAAGTTATTGCCCCGGTATTGATTTAATCCGCCGCCCAGGGATGCACTTAGCCTGTTAGCTGTGTAATTGAGAGAAAAAACACCGCCGCCGAATTTATTATCCATCTTCTTTTGACGGACTAAATCGCTTTTAGCTACTTCGGTTCCATCTATTGTAAATGGCTTTAACCCATATTCTATCAGGTATCTGCCGTCTTTGTACTCTTCGTAATAACCGTCACCTTTGGTATAATGTAGGGCAACGTTTAGGTTCCAAGCCGTTGAGAAAGTGTGATTGAAGAGAAGTTGATAATTCTTTTGCAGGTAATTATCTGTTTGGTCGTCGTAATAATGTTTTTTGCCGTTGGCATCGGTGTACATTTCCCCGCAAGGATTGTAACGTCTGCCGAATTCTTCCATTTGCTCTTTTGTTGCATATCCCCAAGCATGATATGTCTTTTCTTTTCCGGCAAATGCAATCAGTTTCACAGAGGTGTTTTCTGCAAAATAACCTCCTTGCAGGTAGTAAGAGTTCAAGTCCACCGAAGCACGGTCTATGTATCCGTCCGTACCGATATTGGAAAGGCGGGCGTCAAACGTCCAGTGGTTATTGAGTAAGCCGGTTCCCACTTTCACTGTTTCCTTGTGTGTATTGAACGAACCGTATGAACCATTGAATTCGGCGTATGGTTTCATAGATGCACCTTCGGTTTGCATATTGACACTGGCTCCAAAAGCACCTGCTCCGTTCGTCGATGTACCTGCTCCGCGCTGCACCTGCATATCTTTTACGGAAGAAGAAAAGTCGGGCATATTCACCCAGAACAGGTTATGGCTTTCGGCATCGTTCATCGGTATGCCGTTTACTGTGATGTTGATTCGTGTGCCATCGGTTCCACGTACGCGAAGTGTCGTATAGCCGATACCAGCTCCTGCATCCGATGTGGTCAATGTGGAAGGAGTCATACTTAGCAGATAGGGGATATCCTGTCCGAAGTTTACCTTTTTGAGTTCTGCTTTACCTATATTGGTGAATGCCACGGGAGTTTTGGCTGTGGCACGTGTGGATACTACCTGCACCTCTTGCAGGTTTACTACTCTCATACTGTCCTTTGCACTCGTCTGTGCATGAACAGTGATGCCTGCGCCCAATAAGGCGACGGCCATCCATACAATTCTTTTCATTTTTGCTTACTAATTAGTTCTCTACGCCGGCATTACCCGGATCAGATTCTATGGGTATGTTCTCAGCCCGTCATGTTAAGGCACCCCTACCAGTGAATCGGTTACAAAAATACAGCTTTTGCAGGAGGAAAGCAAAAAAAACTTTTAGATTCGCTAAAAACAATATAACTTTGTAGATTGTTGAAATAGCAAAACAGCAATTTATTCACTTAATATATATTTTAATTATGCTACTATTATTGCAAGCAACACAAGCTGCGGATTCTGTGCAAGTGGCCGCAGATAAATTAATGGAAGAAGCGATTGCCAATGCCGACGGATTGGATAAACTTTCGCTGATTACTCAACAACTGATAGACTTCGGTATTCGTGCCGGAGAACGTATATTGATTGCGGTCATCGTCTTTATTGTCGGACGTTTCCTTATCTCGTTGCTCAACAAGTTTATAAGACGTCTGTTGGATAAACGAAAGGTGGATATAAGTATCAAAACTTTCGTTAGAAGTCTGGTAAATATTCTGTTGACAATCCTTTTAATCATTTCTGTTGTCGGCGCCTTGGGAGTTGAAACAACTTCGTTTGCGGCTTTATTGGCTTCTGCCGGTGTGGCTGTCGGTATGGCTTTGTCCGGCAATTTGCAGAACTTTGCCGGGGGACTGGTTATTCTTTTGTTCAAACCTTATAAGGTAGGTGACTGGATAGAAACACAGCAAGGTTCAGCCGGTACAGTAAAAGAAATCCAGATATTTCATACTATCCTTACTACTTCGGACAACAAATTGATTTATATTCCAAATGGTTCATTGAGCAGTGGAGTAGTGACCAACTATAGTCATCAGGAAACCCGCCGTGTAGAATGGATTATTGGTATAGATTATGGAGAAGATTTCAATAAGGTTCAGCAAATTGTTCGTGATATTCTGGCTGCCGATAAACGTATCTTGAATGAACCTGCTCCGTTTATAGCTCTTCATGCGCTGGATGCCAGCAGTGTGAATGTGGTGGTACGTGTATGGGTAAATAGCGGAGATTATTGGGGTGTTTATTTCGATACCAATAAAGCAATTTACGAAACCTTCAATGAAAAAGGTATCAACTTTCCTTTCCCACAGCTTACTGTGCATCAGGGAAATTGATTGTTATACTCTGATAATTCAAAAAATAAGGGAGTTGTACTTAACGTGCAACTCCCTTATTTTTTGGAAAACTTGTCTGGTGTGATTGAATAAATCTCTTTTTTATTTTATACCGAAATCTTCGGCTAGTTCATATCTATCTTCTTTGATTCCCAGTACATGATTAATTTTTCTCCTTTTCTCGAGATCTTTAAAGTAGTTTTCCACAACCTGATAGAGATCGAAGTTAGTGGTTGATCCTGCGGCTAAATCGAGTGATTCCACCATCTTTTCTACGGCTTGATGGATTTTCTCTGCGTCTATCAGATGCAGTTCGTTGCTGTGTATTAAATATTTTTCCATGACTGCAATGTTTTAATGTTATATAGGTATAACATCTTGCAGTCATGGAAAGTTCAATGATTGAATGTTAGATTTTGGCAAGCGCCTGATCCAAATCCGCAATCAGGTCATCAATATGTTCCGTTCCAATTGATAAACGTACGGTGCCCGGATAAATCTCCTGTTCGGCGAGTTCCTGTGCATTGAGCTGTGAATGGGTAGTGCTTGCCGGGTGGATCACCAATGATTTCACATCGGCAACATTGGCAAGCAGGGAGAAAATCTCCAGGCTGTCGATGAAGCGGTGTGCTTCCTCTTGTCCGCCTTTTACCTCGAAAGTAAAAATGGAACCGGCACCATTCGGGAAGTAACGTTGATACAGTGCATGGTCAGGATGATTGGATAATGACGGATGGTTCACTTTCTTCACTTTCGGATGATTGTTTAAGAAATTCACTACCTTCAATGCATTTTCTACATGGCGTTCTACGCGCAAGGAAAGAGTTTCCAAGCCTTGCAACAGGATAAAAGCGTTGAATGGACTGATGGTGGCACCTGTGTCGCGCAGCAGAATAGCCCGGATACGGATGGCATAGGCAGCCGGACCGGCTGCATCAACGAAGCGTACGCCATGATAGCATGGATCAGGTTCGGTTAGTTGTGGAAATTTGCCGGAAGCTACCCAGTCGAATTTGCCCGAATCTACAATGACTCCTCCTAATGACGAACCGTGTCCGCCAATGAATTTTGTTGCGGAATGTACTACGATATCTGCTCCGTGTTCGATAGGGCGGATTAAATACGGGGTACCAAATGTGTTGTCAATAATCAAAGGTATTTTGTGGCGGTGGGCTATTTCAGCTACTGCCTCTATATCAATGATATTTGAGTTCGGATTTCCCAATGTCTCGATAAATACGGCTTTCGTATTTTCCTGAATGGCTTTTTCAAAGTTCGATAAATCACTTGGATCAACGAATGTTGTTGTGATGCCATAACTGGGTAAGGTATGAGCCAGTAAGTTATAGCTTCCTCCATAAATAGTTTTGGCTGCCACAATATGGTCGCCTGCACGAGTGATGTTCTCGAAAGCATAAGTGATAGCAGCGGCACCCGAAGCAACTGCCAGCCCTGCTACTCCTCCTTCAAGAGCGGCTACGCGTTGTTCAAAAACTCCTTGAGTGGAGTTGGTCAGACGACCGTAGATGTTTCCCGGGTCCTGCAGGCCGAAACGTGCGGCTGCGTGAGCGGAGTTGTGAAATACATAAGAAGTAGTCTGATAAATAGGTACTGCACGGGCATCTGTTGCCGGATCTGCTTGTTCTTGTCCTACATGAACTTGTAAAGTCTCGAAATGTAAATTCTTTGTTGCCATAATCGTATATTTTTTAAGTTTAATATTCTTTCTTTATTTTCTTGCAAAGTTATTGGATGAAGATATATCGAACAATATATATCTGAAATATAGAAAATAATGCTATTTTTGTGCCATTATATGGAATAATACAACTGTGCTATTCCTAGAAATCACCTTTTAGAAGAATATTTTTCTTATGGATACTTTTGATAAACTGGATAGAGTCGATTTGCAAATACTCCGTACTTTGCAAGAAAACGCCCGATTGACGACAAAAGAGTTGGCTGCACGGGTGAGCCTTTCTTCAACTCCTGTTTTTGAACGTCTTAAACGGTTGGAGAGTGGAGGATATATAAAGAAGTATATTGCCGTATTGGATGCGGAAAAGCTGAATCAGGGATTTGTCGTATTCTGCAGTGTGAAGCTTAGACGTCTGAACAGGGATATAGCAGCCGAGTTTACACGGATTATACAGGATATTCCTGAAGTAACCGAATGTTATAACATATCAGGAAGTTATGATTACCTGTTGAAGATTCATGCTCCCAATATGAAATACTATCAGGAGTTTATTCTGAATGTGTTGGGTACGATTGATAGCTTAGGATCACTGGAAAGCACGTTTGTAATGGCTGAAGTGAAGCATCAATATGGGATACATATTTAGTTCGTTGTGTGATAGTCTGAAATTTATCTTGTATATTTGCTATGTAATATAAATCCTCTTCTGCTGACACAATGAATTCAAAAACATATCCTCGCACCAATGATTTCCAGACTGTTTATCTGAATACAGTGATTAAGAATCCTGCCATTATGGTAGGTGATTATACAATATACAATGACTTTGTAAATGATCCTGTTCTTTTTGAGAAGAACAATGTATTATATCATTATCCGATTAATAAAGACCGATTGATAATTGGCAAATTCTGTTCCATTGCTTGTGGAGCCAAATTTCTTTTTAACAGCGCAAACCACACATTGGGTTCTTTATCCAATTATACGTTTCCTATCTTTTTTGAGGAATGGAATTTAGATAAAGGAGATGTAACTTCTGCTTGGGATAATAAAGGGGATATAGTAATAGGTAATGATGTCTGGATTGGATATGAAGCTGTTATCATGGCGGGAGTTCATATCGGAGATGGAGCGGTCATTGCGTCGCGGGCAGTGGTTACTAAAGATGTTCCTCCTTATACGATAGTAGGTGGGACACCAGCCAAAGAAATCCGGAAGCGTTTTGATGAGAATACGATTGTCCAATTGCAGAAATTGCAATGGTGGGATTGGGGTATTGAGAAGATATCCGAATGTATACCTTATATTACAGGTGGAAAGATTGAAGAACTGATAAAAAGATAAACAGTGTGTATATATGAAATTTATAATAGTGCCCGGAACTTCTGCTGATATAGATGAATTGGAAAAGCTGTATGATGAACTGAATGATTATCTGGCTGCTACGACTAATTATCCCGGGTGGATAAAAGGTGTTTATCCTGTTCGGGAAGATGCGGTTGCCGGTGTAAATGATGAAACGCTTTACGTAGCAAGATATGATGGAAGAATTGTCGGTTCAGTCATTTTAAATCATCAACCGGAAAAGGCTTATGAGAATGTCAAATGGAAAATAGAACTGAACTATAGTCATATCTTTGTGATACATACTTTTGTTGTACATCCTTCTTTTTTGAAAATAGGAGTAGGGCATGCATTAATGGATTATTCATTGGAATTGGCTCAAAGTTCGGGGATAAAGTCTGTGCGGTTAGATGTTTACGAGAAAAATCTTCCGGCTATTTCATTGTACGAAAAGTGTGGGTTCGAATACATTGATACCGTAGATTTAGGATTGGGTCATTACGGTTTAGAGTGGTTCAAACTTTATGAGAAAACCATTTTATAGTCCCTTCCTTACATTATCATTCATTGTTATAATTCAGTTGCTCTTAGATTTATAGAATAATAAATATCACATCATAGACATGAAGAAACTAATTATTGTATTTGTTCTTTTATTATCAGCACTCTCTTGTTTCTCACAAATAGAGTTTTCGACTTGCCTTTTTGATGCTTCAAGAAACAGAGTGATACCGCTAGCCGTCTATCAGCCGCACAAAGTGAATTCGAAAACAAAAGTCATTATATTTAGCCACGGCTACGATGGAAATAAAAATAATAAGTCCAATCAGACTTATGCCTATCTAACACGATTCCTTTCCCAGAAAGGCTTTTACGTGATAAGCATACAACATGAATTGGCAGATGATCCTCTTTTGGCCATGGAAGGTAATTTCATGGAAACACGCATGCCAAATTGGGAAAGGGGAGTGGCAAATATTCTTTTTACTATTCAGGAATTTAAGAAATTGAAGCCACAATTAAATTGGAATGACCTTATATTGATAGGACATTCCAATGGTGGAGATATGACCATGTTATTTGCTACCCGATATCCGCAGTTGATAAGTAAAGCTATATCTATGGATCATCGCAGAATGATAATGCCCAGAACACAGAAACCTCGACTCTATACACTAAGAGGATGCGATTATGATGCAGACTCTGGAGTGTTACCTACTGAAAAGGAGCAGGAACAATTCCGGATGAAGGTTGTAAAATTAGATGGAGTAACACATAGCAATATGGGAGAGAATGGAACGGAAGAACAACACAACCTTATCAATCAGTATATCTATGGATTTCTTACATGGAGATAACTGATGTATTATATTTATTTTATCCAATGGTTTTAAATCGGAAGCCTGTTTTTCTTATAACTTTGCAACTGATTTTAGAAAAAGAAGTTTGGGATGATAAATAAATATGAAGAACGACTGGGGACAGAGCGCATGTTACCGCTTGTTTTTAAGATGGCACTTCCGGCTGTGGCAGCGCAATTTGTTAATTTGCTTTATAGCATGGTCGACCGTATTTATATTGGTCATATCCCTGGGATTGGTACGGATGCATTGGCGGGTGTAGGAGTAACGACTTCTCTTGTTATACTGATTTCTTCTTTTTCAGCGATAGTAGGAGGTGGTGGTGCGCCGTTAGCGGCTATCGCACTCGGACAGGGGGATCGTTCACGTGCCGGAAAAATTCTGGGTAATGGTTTTATCCTGCTGATACTATTCACCTTGTTTACTTCTCTCATCGCATATACCTTTATGGAGCCGATTCTACTTTTTACAGGAGCTTCAGAAAATACATTGGAGTATGCAGTCGACTATCTTTCTATCTATTTATTAGGAACTATCTTCGTAGAAATATCCACAGGATTAAATTCTTTTATCAATGCACAAGGGCGTCCTGCTATCGCTATGTACTCGGTATTAATAGGAGCGCTGTTGAATATCGTCCTCGACCCGATTTTCATTTTTTGGCTCGATATGGGAGTAAAAGGTGCAGCTCTGGCTACAGTGCTTTCACAGGCATGTAGTGCAGTGTGGGTTTTAACTTTCCTTTTCTCCCGACACGCCTCTCTCCCTTTGGAAAAACGTAATATGGCGTTGAACCGGAAAATAATACTTTCTATATTTGCTTTGGGCGTATCACCGTTTATTATGGCAAGTACCGAAAGCCTGGTTGGCTTTGTTCTGAACAGCAGCCTGAAAGATTTTGGAGATATTTATGTCAGCGCATTGACCATCTTGCAAAGTGCGATGCAATTTGCAAGTGTCCCATTAACAGGATTTGCGCAAGGGTTCGTTCCTATTGTGAGTTATAATTATGGGCACGGCGATAAACAACGTGTCAAAGGCTGTTTCCGTGTCGCATTGATAACCATGTTCTCATTCAACTTACTGCTGATGTTGTTTATGATTCTTTTCCCCTCAACAGTAGCTTCCGCCTTTACGAGTGATGAAAGACTGATAGAAACAGTCCGCTGGACAATGCCTGTTTTCTTGGGTGGTATGACTATTTTCGGATTGCAACGAGCCTGCCAAAATATGTTTGTAGCCTTGGGACAAGCAAAAATTTCTATTTTCATAGCCTTGCTGCGCAAAGCAATTCTGCTGATTCCATTGGCATTGATATTGCCACACTTTATGGGAGTAGCCGGTGTATATGCGGCTGAAGCAATATCCGATGCGACAGCGGCAATTTGTTGTACTTTGTTGTTCTTCTGGCAGTTCCCTAAAATTTTGGGAAAAATCCAGGGGAGCACTCTGCAGGTGAACTGATTTTCCTGTTATTAAACCATAAATGAAACTGATTGTGTAACTGATTACGTATTTCTGTGGAAAATATTTGTTCATATTATAAAAAGCTTTTATATTTGTGTAATCAATTACGTATTTAATAACGCAACTAATAAAAACATGGACTTTTTTAATCAGACAGGCAAATTAGCCATCGGTAGCAGATTACGCATGTTGACCGATAAAATAACAGTAGATGCGGCCGCCATCTATAAAATGTTTGGAATAGACCTCAAACCGAAATGGTTTCCAGTATTTTTTGTATTATCACGTGGGGAGGCAAAAACCATTACGTCCATAGCCAAAGAGATTGGTCATTCTCATCCTTCCGTGAGTAATATTATTAAAGAAATGGTAGCTAAAGGATTAGTGAAAGAGACAAAGGACAAATCCGACGGGAGAAGAAACATGGTCATGTTATCTGCCAAAGGAAAAAGAATGTCCGACTCTTTTTCAGAACAGTGCATAGATGTTACGACAGCTATTGAGCAAATCACGCAGCAAACCCGGAATGATCTTTGGAAAGCTATCGAAGAATGGGAGAATCTTTTGTTGGATAAATCTCTGTTGGAGCGGGTGAGGGAAGCGAAAAAGGAACGAGAGAGTAAGGACATCAAAATAGTTCCTTATGAACCTTGCTATCAATCTGCCTTCCGGACCCTTAACGAAGAGTGGATAACTGCTTACTTTCGGATGGAAGAGGCCGATTACAAGGCTTTAGACCATCCACAGGAATATATTCTGGATAAGGGAGGAGCTATTTTAGTGGCTCTTTATAAAGATGAACCTGTCGGTGTATGTGCTTTGTGCAAGATGGATCATCCGTTGTATGATTATGAGTTAGCCAAGTTGGCTGTTAGCCCCAAGGTTCAAGGAAAAGGTATCGGAGTACTACTTTGCGAAGCTGTTGTAAATAAGGCGAAGGAGCTTGGTGGTAAAAGAATCTTTATAGAGAGCAATACCCGTTTGAAATCGGCTATCCATATTTATCATAAGTTGGGCTTCAAGGAACTTCCCGAATATCACACGACTTATGAAAGAGGAGACATACAGATGGAATTAATAATTGAAGAGTGAAAATGAAAAAGGTGGATGGTGAATTTATTAAGGGGCGCATTGCCCCTTGTGGACTGCATTGCGGAAAGTGCTTTGCTTTTGCCGATGGAGATATTTCTTATCACAGCGGTGAACTCAAGAAGGCATTAGGCAATTTTGATGTCTATGCACAACGTTTTGTAGAGATGCTTGATGAGCCTGTCTTTGCAAAATACCCCGATTTTAAAGAGTTTTTGAATCATTTATCCGTAGCGACTTGTCAGGGGTGCAGAAAAGAGAAATGCAAGTTGTTCAAAACCTGTAATGTTCGTGTATGCAGCGAAGAGAAGCAAGTGGATTATTGCTTCCAGTGTAGCCATTTTCCTTGTGAGAATACAGGTTTTGATGAACATTTATATAAGAGATTTGTAGCCATCAACAGACGGATGCAAGAGATTGGAATAGAAAAATATTATGAAGAAGTAAAGGATTTACCTCGTTATTAGTTTTTGGCTTTCTCTCTCTGCTTTATTCCAGTTCCTGCGCATAAATGTTGATGGCGCGTAATGCCTTTGATATTTCAGTCGGGGTGATTCCCTGACATTCTATTCTCAACACTTTTTCCCAGTCCTCCATATCTACATTCCATTTGTAGATTTGGGGACATAGGGTGAAAAGCGCTGCGATATGTTTGATATCCCGTACATTCTTTACCGAGGTGCGAAAAATTAGTATTTGCTCTTCCATAGTTACTATCGATTACTATTGTTTTCTGTGCAAAGGTAAGTTTAAACAGGGTTCTGTATAGGATTATTCGACGAACGCCCTGATTCCTCATGACGAAATAAGTAATATGGGAGATTAACTTCATATAGCTATCCTTTGAAAACTCCCTCATCTGTACCTGTCAATATATAAAAAAGTGTATCTGTTCTCGTCTTTCTTTTTTGCTTTACTTTGCAGTGTTGTTTTAATCTCCTAATATACTTAAAGGTTATGAAGTTGAATTTTGCTAAAAGAATGTCTTATATAAAGGCTTCGGAAATAAGAGAGATATTAAAAGTGACTGAACAGGAAGAGGTGATTTCGTTTGCCGGTGGTCTGCCTGCTCCGGAACTTTTCCCAATAGATGAAATCAATGAGATCAATCAGATTGTATTGAAAGAAGCAGGTACAAAAGCACTTCAATATACCACAACGGAAGGTTATGCTCCTTTGCGAGAATGGATTGCCAACCGGATGAACGGGCGTTTGGGGACTGCTTTCGATAAAGACAATATTTTGATAACCCATGGTTCGCAACAAGGATTGGACTTGTCCGGAAAAGTCTTTTTGGACGAAGGAGATGTCGTGCTTTGTGAAAGCCCGACCTATTTGGCTGCGATTAGCGCATTCAAAGCGTATGGGTGTAGCTTCATTGAAATTCCCACGGATGAGGAAGGGATGATGATGGACGTTTTGGAAGATGTTTTGAGCAACACTTCGCATATAAAACTGATATATGCCATACCTACCTTTCAGAATCCTACAGGAAAAACGTGGAGTCTGGAAAGACGCAGGAAATTGGCTGAATTATCTGCCAAATACAGTGTTGCAGTTATTGAGGATAATCCGTATGGCGAGTTAAGGTTTGAGGGAGAACCTTTGCCCTCTATAAAGTCTTTTGATGAGGCTGGAAATATTTTGTGTACAGGCAGTTTTTCGAAAATATTCTGTCCCGGTTTCCGGATTGGCTGGGTTGCGGGGGATAAAGATATTATCCGCAAATATGTATTAGTCAAGCAAGGTACGGATTTACAATGCAACACTATTGCCCAGATGACCATTGCCGAATATCTGAAGCGGTATGATATTGATAAACATATTGCAAAAATAGTCGAAGTATATAGAAGGCGCAGGAATGTTGCGATTGAAAGTATAGAACGTTATTTTCCGGATACAATAAAGTTCACTCGGCCCGAAGGCGGACTATTTACCTGGATAGAACTTCCTGTGGGGATTTCAGCACGCGATGTTTTAGTCAGAAGTCTGGAGAAAAAGATTGCTTTTGTTCCGGGAGGTTCTTTTTATCCGAATGGCAACAAGGAAAATACGCTTAGAATAAACTACTCCAATATGCCTGAAGACAAAATAGAGAAAGGGCTGAAGACTCTCGGAGAGGTGGTAAAGGAGTATATCCGCCAATCAGAATGATTCTTTGATAACACTTCCTAAAACCTGCAAGCGTTCTTCGATAAAAGGACTCCATTGCTGGCCGAAACTCAAACGCATACAGTTTCTGTACTGGTCGTGCAGTGTAAACATGCGTCCGGGAGCAATGCTGATCTTGTGTTGCATGGCTTTGTAATATAATTCTGTGGTATCAATCTTTTTGTTTAGTTCCACCCAAAGCATGAAACCTCCCTGCGGAGTTATGATTTTAGTGTCTTCGGGGAAATAGTCGGTAATAGATTGTGCCAGATGAAGACTGTTGGAATGTAATTCATGGCGCAACCTGCGCAAATGATTCTCATACCTGCCGTTTTCCATAAAGTTGGCGATAGCCTCCTGATTGAGGGTAGGAGTGGATATTAAATGAATATGTTTTTGGCGAATAACAGCATCTTTAAATTTACCGGGGGCAATCCAGCCTACCCGGTAACCGGGAGCTAATGTCTTTGACACAGAGCCACACCATAACACAAGTCCCTTTTCATCGAAAGCTTTGCATGGCTTAGGGCGTGAATGTCCGAAGAATACATCACCGTATAAATCATCTTCAATCAGAGGAATATTATGTTCAGCCAACATCTGCACTACCTCTTTTTTATGCTCATCGGGCATACAACTTCCCAGTGGATTACTGAAATTACTGATAAGCAGGCATAGATTAATCTGCGGTAATACTTTTCTTAAAGCATCGGGCTCAATACCTGTTACAGGGTTGGTGGGCAGTTCCAACACCCGGAGTCCCATGCTGTTGGCCAACTGCAATATGCCGAAATAAACAGGACTTTCAACAGCTATCGTATCTCCTTTTCGGGCAATAACAGATAATGCTAAAGAGATAGAATTGGTCACTCCCGTGGTAGTGACAATATCATCTTCAGTCAGATTTCCATTCCAGCTATATGCAAAACGGGCAATATAGTTTCTTAACCGAATATTTCCCTGCGGGTCTTCATACCTGGTACCGTTTCCCGGAAGTGAATACATTGCCTTGATTAATTCCTTATTGAGCTTTGCAATAGGCAATAGAACGTCTTCCGGTATTCCCAGTGAGAAACGGGTGATGGACGAATCTTCGATGGAATGATATACTTCCATGATTAAGTCGGCCTCTTCTTTTCCTAAAGATTGAGTTGCAGGTTGTGTTGTTGCCGGAGCAGACAAATTTAATGGTTTATAATTGACAATGTACCCTGATTTGGGGCGGGAGATGATAAATCCTTCCTTTTCCAGTTCATAATATACCTGGATTGCCGTGTTTAAACTCACGCCATATTCATTGCTGATAGTACGTAAAGAAGGTAATTTCTCACCTGCTTTCCATATACCTGTTTTTATTTGCCAAGCGATGGTGCCGGCTATCTTTTGATATAGGATTTCTCTTTTCATGTTTATTCTGTATCCGGCAAAGATACAAAAATGATGTCTGCATCTGTTGTGTTTGATCTATTTTGTGGGGTACTTCAGGGGGATAAGAACTAATTTTTCGCTATGCTATTTTTAGTTGTTCTCCTTGAATACAATATCTTTTTCGTTGCCTAATGAGTTTTCGTTTGACTTAAGTAAAACGAAAGAATAACTTAAGTCAAGCGTTAGTTTGACTTAAGTTGAACGAAAACTGGAATGTATATTCGATAGTTATTGATAGTAAGGAAAGAAATAACTAGATGAAGTAAATATTCATAATAGTGGCATTTCTATTCTCGTCACCTGTTCTTCTTCGGGTACGTTGGGATTGCTGTAATAATATTCTATGGATGTTCCCGAAGGTTTGTAACCGTTGTTTTTTATCCATTCCATCATTTCATTGTACAGGACAGCCAGTTCATTGTAAGTTCCTCTATGCAGACAGGAAACTATTTTTCTTTCCGGTATCGTAATAGATCGTATAGCCCCTTCACCCTGTAACTCTCTGGACGATTTTAGACCAATAATCATTTTTATATTGTGTTCAGTCAGGCTCTCAAAGTCGGGATACTCAACGTAAGGAATATCAGTAGTGACTTCGCCTTGTGCCTTAAATAAAGAGTCTATTTTTACGAAGTTCTTCCCGATAGCCTCCGGCATTCCATTCATATCCGTGTGTACTTCAACAGCCAAAGCGGATTGTTCCGGTTGTTTCAATAGCATGATTTCTGAAATCTTTCCCATAATACATTGTTTTTAGAGTGTTGATAATTTCTTATTTCTTTGTGACCGGAATATAAATGTCGGTCATTAATTCTGTTCTAAGAGTAGAGGTGGGACGGTTCATATACATCTCAAAGCTAAAGGTACTTTGAGGGCGATATTTACTTTCCGGAAACCACTCTTCATAAATAGTCCGGTAGAACTTATGCAACAAAGAGTAGTCTCCAATATGTCTGAATACAGCATAACGTCCACCGGGAACTTCCATCACTCCCGGTTGCGAATCATTTTCAGTGTCATCAATTGTCACCCCGAGATAGAAGCGGCATTTATTCGTGGGAGTTATGGACGGGTCATCCATACTAAGGCTAACAAACTTATAATTCAACTTTTCTTCATTATGCTGCTTGGCGTAATTGGTCAGTCTGTTCCATATTAATTTGTATCGGAGCTCATCTTTGTATTTTTCACCAACCTCGATACAAAATACTTTCATTGGCAGAATCGACCGGATTTCAGGAGTGATAACCGCATGTTGCTCATCATACATCGGCTTGTACTTCTCTCTATATTGAGAGCTCGATACGCCAAAATGTTTTTTGAAGGCTTTGGCTAGACTAAATTTGGTCTGATAGTTTGTCTGTTCCGAAATCTGATTTAATGTAAACTCGGTGGATACTAACAAATGTGCTATATGTTCGAGACGTAAACGCTGTATGTAGCTTCCGATATTTTCTCCGGCAACAGTTTGAAACACTCTTCTGAAGTGATATTTGGAAAGTCCGCTTATCGTGCTAAGCATGTCTGTATCCAAAGTCTCGAATAAATGATTATTGATATAAACGATTATATCCTGAATTTTCTGGTGATGGATATTACAGGTTTCCAACTTTTGTTTCCACCGTTTCAGATGGGGTAACCGTTCGTTGAGTATGTGCCTAAGTTCTTCCGGCGAATAGGCAGTATCTGCATATTCATTGTACTTGTCGGTGTATTTTATCCAGATATTAATCATTTCCGACATTGGAATGTCGACGATATATTTTCCGTCTTTCAGACAGTAATAGCAATATTCATCACTTCGCGAACCGTCGGAGTTAGTACTCAGATATTTCTCTACATCAAAGCGGAGAGGCATCCCGCAACTTTGACAATACCTCTTATTTATTTCTGATTCAATCATCGGTTGGGTTTTCGTTTGATAGATAGGAGCCGCTCTATATCATTAAATAAAGAAGTATCTTTTAATTCGAACATAAGCCACTTCCCATCATGGAAGGTAGTCGTCTCATCATATATCTTTTGAGCCACATTGGAGAACATTTCTCGCATGGATTCGAATTTAGTGCGTTCATCTTTACCTAAGATAACCATGAACCCAATCGTTTGCTCTTTGGCGTATAGGGCACACAGAGTTTTTCCGCCTCTGCGATATTTGTATTCATAGGTCCATTTTTTCCCTCCATGATTCCACATTTGTTCCATATTGTACTTCTGTTTGATAAGTTGGTGAAGTGAAGTCCATAGATCATAAAGTTCCTTACCTGTCAAGGCTTCCAGAGTTTCGGGAGTTGGGATTTGAAAAGTTTCTTTCATGGCATTCCGTATTTACTTTTGATTATCTACATCACAAAGGTAGACTGAATTTCTAATAGATCGTTGTCCAATATAGGCATTTTAGGCAGTGCAACTGAACAAACTGTCCCGAAATTAATTTATTTTGTAGAAGCGGGATATTGATGTATAACCTTTATCTTTGCATTAATTTAAAACAAAGCAAAATTTAAAGAAAATGAAAACAATGCTATTAGCGGTAGGCACTCTGTGCCTCATGGCAGGTTGCTCGTCGAAAGTGAGCAGTTCTAAAGGAATTGTAAGTGATGCAACCATGAATACGGTAACGATTGTTACCGATAAGAATGATACCCTTTCATTCAGTACGATGGATGCGAATAAAGAAGAAGTCAACGGTTTACTTCTGAATGATACGCTGGAAGTGTTTTATACAGGAAAATATACACCGGGGATGCCGGCTACCAAATTAGTTCAGTATCCGCAATCTCCGCTTGTGGGAGGTGACCGGGATGAACATGGTTGTATCGGTTCTGCCGGATACGTATGGTGTGAAGTGCAAAAAGACTGTATCCGCTTGTTCGAGAAAGGGATTCGTACAGAGGCGGTGGATGGTAGCGACGCTTCTGCTTTCATTGTTTTTAGTCCCGATTCTACACAGTTGGAACTTTTCTTTTCCAATAATCAGCCCAATGAAATATTGGAAAGACGTGGACTGCCTTCAGGAGGTTATGCATGGAACGTGGAGGACGATGATACGAAAAATGTACGACTGATAGATGGCTTGTGGACAATCAGCCAAAGAGATAAATTAATTTATACCCAGAAGGCCGGGAGCTAATTTAAAAAGCTCCGGTATTCTGTATACTTGTTTATAGTGTCATATTCCTGGCCGTCAATGTAGCATAGACATTTTCTGCGTATTGTCTTCCTATGGGGATTACAATCCGGCATCCGGTCAGGTTTATTTCCCGTTTAGAAAATCGTTCCACTTTATTAATCGGAATGATATACGAGCGGTGCGTACGTAGAAAAGCCTTTTCGGGTAACATCTCCTGAATACTTTTCAAACTTGTGCGCGATAATATATAGTTGCCGTTTATACGGAATATTTTCGTATAATTCTCCATTGCTTCGATATAAAGAATATCGGAGATAGGAATAGATATATTATTGTATTCTTGTTTGATTATGATGTTTTCCGGCAGTTTGTTCTGGCGTGCTTCGATAAAGACAATCGCTTTCTCCACTGCCTTTTCAAATCGTTCGTAAGCGAAGGGTTTATGCAGGAAATCCACGGCATCGAGGTCGAAGCCGTCCAGTGCATACTGTGCATGGGCTGTCGTAAAGATGAGACAACTCTCGGGAGGAAGTGCATGGGCAATATCCAGTCCGCTGATGCTGTTCATTTCAATATCCAGAAAGACCAGATCAGGTTTGCACCGGGCTATTTCTTTCAGCCCGGTCAGCGGTTCGCTGAAAGTAGTAAGTTCCAGTCCGCCTTTTCGTTCGCAAAACTGGCTGATGATGAGCAATGCAATCGGTTCGTCGTCAATAGCGATACAAGTCAACTTTTTCATCGTAGTTGAATGTTAAGATAGGTTTTGAAGCATCCGTTTTCTTCTTTTGTAAGCAATACAAAGCGGTTGGGATAAAGAAGTTCCAGCCGTTTACGGCAATTGTCTATTCCGATGGCATGAGGATTTTGATGGTTCTCCTTCATAATCATATTCTCGGTTTCGAAGATAAGCTGCCCTTCCTTTACGATGATACGAATAAAAATTGTACAGTCCGTGTCGGACGAAACGCCGTATTTGAAACTGTTCTCGACAAAAGTAATGAGAATCATCGGAGGTATCTGTATCTGTTCGTCATCCATCTCGGTTTCAAATACCACTTTCGTATGCTTGTTTAAACGCAAAGATTGCAAATCAACATATTGGCGTATATATTCTACTTCGTTGCTTATGGAAATCAGATCTGAAGTAGTCTGGGCATACATATATTTCAGGATATTGGAAAACTTGATAAAGGCGGATTCTGTTTTATCCGACTTCGTAAGTACCAGTCCGTAGAGAGCGTTCAATGTATTGAAAAGGAAGTGCGGATTGATTTGTGCTTTGTAGAGAGCCAGTTCCGCCTTGTTTTTTTCCGCTTCAATCTCCTGTTTGGAAAGAATTTGCCGGAAAAGTTCAAAGATCAGTTCTATGGAAAGACTGAACCCCGTCACTACCAGGAAAAAGAACCACACAGTTTGCGCCCGCATGTGTTGCCGGGCTTTATGCATCATCGGGTCTATATTGTTGGGTTCCGGTGGGTATGGAAAGTGGGTTAGCAACCATGTGATAAAGATAAGCGATAACATGAGCAATAAGATATGTCCGAACTTCCGTTGCATGAAAAGCATCGGTAGTTTCACTTTACGGTAGATGAAGTACAGACCGTAGAGATAGACAATCAGGGTCAGCATAAAGACCGTGTGGTGTACAATCCATTTGTCTACCGGCACTAACATGATGATGGGCGGCATGATTACCAGACAGAAAAGCAAGTCGATGTAAACAGGTATATTAGTACGTTTCATATTCTTCTCATTGCTCGTTTAACTCCCGGAAGTATATTTTCTCACTTCTTTGCAAAGATAAAAGATTGTTCTGAAACCCCAAGCATTCCCTTTTGTCGTTCGTCATCATATTCTTGCCGTTCGTCACTACATTCTTATTTTATTGTTTGATAATTCTTAGATTTGGTCAGTCGTGTTTTTTATGGAATAATGGGTTATAAATCATTAACAATCATTTAAATATAGCTACAATGAAACAACTAATCATTTTTGCCTTAGTTTGTTTGCCTCTGTTATGCGCTTGTGGAGGTTCGCAACAGAAAGAGGCAGATGCCACGTACAAAACACTTACCGTAACACAAAGTAACCAGATTTTGAAATCCGATTATACAGCTACGCTACGAGGGCGGCAGTATGTTGAAATTCGTCCGCAGGTGAGTGGCATAATCACTGGGATATGTATCAATGAAGGAGATCCCGTTCATAAAGGACAGACACTTTTCATTATCGACCAGGTTCCTTATAAAGCAGCGTTGGAAACAGCAGTGGCTAATGTAAAAAGCGCGGAAGCCAAACTTGCCACTGCTAAATTGACAGCGGATAGCAAAGCTGAACTTTACAAAGAACAGATTGTGTCCGAGTTCGATTTGCAAACAGCCCGCAATGAACAAGCGGCAGCAGAAGCGGCATTGGCACAGGCTAAAGCACAGGAAGTGAATGCGCGCAATGACCTTTCTTATACCGAAGTGAAAAGTCCGGTGAACGGAGTAGCCAGCATGATTCCTTATCGGGTAGGGGCGTTGGTGAGCAGCAGTATCACCGAACCGCTAGTCACTGTTTCGGACGACAGCGAAGTATATGCCTATTTCTCCATGACGGAGAATCAGATACTCGACTTTGTGCAACAGTATGGCTCACTTAAAAAAGCGATAGAAAACATGGACGAAGTGGAACTGACTATGAGTAATGGAAAAACCTATTCTCATACCGGAAAGGTAGACGCTATTAGCGGTACGGTGGATGAAGGAACCGGTGCTGTTGGGTTGCGGGCTGTTTTTGCCAACCCCGACCAGTTCTTGCGTAACGGTGGAAGTGGTAAAGTAGTAGTTCCTACTATCAAAGAAGGATGTATCATCATTCCGCAAGCGGCTACTTACGAATTACAGAATCGCATATTTGTATATAAAGTAGTCGACGGCAAAGCGAAATCAACTCCGGTAGAAGTGTTCCGGTTGAATAACGGTACTGAATATATCGTCGAAACAGGACTTGCGCCGGGTGATGTTATTATAGCCGAAGGTGCCGGACTGGTGCGTGAGGGAACAGTAATCAAGAGTGATCCGACTAAAGAATAAGATGACGTTATGAAAATCAGAACATTTATAGACCGGCCTATTCTCGCAGGAGTAATTTCGGTTGTTTTTCTTATCATCGGATTGATAGGACTCTCGCAGCTTCCCGTTGAACAGTTTCCTGAAATTGCACCTCCTACCGTCAGCGTTTCCGCTACCTATACCGGTGCTAATGCGGAAACAGTACAGAAGAGTGTAGTCGTGCCATTGGAAGAAGCGCTCAATGGAGTAGAGAATATGATGTACATGACCTCTTCCTCTACCAATAATGGTTCAGCGAGAATAACCATTTACTTCCGTCAGGGGACTGACCCCGATATGGCGACAGTTAACGTGCAGAACCGTATTGCTACGGCACAAGGATTATTACCGGCAGAAGTCACCCGTAGCGGTATCACTGTCCGCAAGCGCCAGACAAGTAATATCAAAGCATTGGCATTGTATAGCCCCGATAACACGTTCGATGAAAGTTTTCTGAATAACTATCTGAAGATCAATATCGAACCCCGTCTTTCACGTATTGCCGGTGTGGGTGAGGTGAATGTGATGGGAGCCGACTATTCGTTGCGTATCTGGCTCGATCCGGCTAAGATGGCCAAATATGGTTTGGTTCCGTCTGACATCACGACGGTACTTGACGAACAGAATCTGGAAGCCCCTACGGGAACGCTTGGCGCCGAATCGAAGAATACTTTTCAGTATGTACTGAAATATCGCGGACGTTATGAAGAAGAAAAGGATTATGGCAATCTGGTGATCCGTTCGCAGGCAGGAGGAGAGGTGCTACGACTGAAAGATGTGGCACGTATTGAATTAGGTGCCAGCTCTTATACATACATCGGTGAAGTGAACGGGCATCCCGGTTCCAACTGTATGATTGCGCAGACTTCCGGTTCGAACGCCAATGAGATTATTAAGGAAATAGATAAGGTGACAGCAGAAATTGCTCAAGGATTGCCTAAAGGGATGGAGCTGGTAGACCTGATGAGTTCGAAAGAGTTTTTGGATGCATCCATTAAAAATGTGATAAAAACCTTGATTGAAGCCATTCTGTTAGTGGTACTTGTGGTTTACGTTTTCCTGCAAAGTTTGCGGTCTACGTTTATTCCGGCCATTTCTATCATCGTTTCCCTTGTGGGTACTTTTGCTTTTCTCTATGCCGCAGGTTTCAGTCTGAATATGTTGACATTGTTTGCACTGGTGTTGGTTATCGGAACGGTGGTGGATGATGCTATTGTTGTGGTGGAGGCGGTGCAGGCAAAGTTCGACGAGGGATATAAATCTGCTTACCGGGCCACCATTGATGCTATGGGTGGCATCACTTCGGCATTGGTAACTACCACCTTTGTCTTCATGGCGGTATTTATTCCCGTATGTTTTATGGGAGGAACTACCGGAACGTTCTACACCCAGTTTGGACTGACCATGGCTGTTGCCGTAGCAATATCTCTAATTAACGCATTAACTTTAAGTCCCGCTCTCTGCGCACTGATAATGACACCACACATGGAGGCTGCTAAAGGGGAGAAGTTGAGTTTCTCATCCCGTTTCCACATGGCATTTGATAGTGCTTTTCATCGGTTAGTTCTGAAATATAAGAGTGGTGTATTTTTCATGTTGAAACGTAAATGGCTGGCGGGAGCATTGCTGTTAGTCGCTTGTGCAGGATTGTTCCTTCTGATGAAAACCACCAAGACCGGATTGGTTCCTCAAGAGGATATGGGAACTATCTTTGTAGACGTGCGTACTTCACCCGGAAACAGTCTGGAAGAAACCAAGATCGTAATGGATGAAATAGATAAGCGTATCCATGACATACCACAAATCAGAATGTTCTCTAAAGTGACGGGTAACGGTATGATAAGCGGTCAGGGAGCATCAAACGGTATGTTTATCGTTCGTCTGAAACCGTGGGATGAACGTACGGAAAAGGAAGACGGTATCAATGCTGTTATTAACGAGATTTACCGGCGTACGGATGATATTTCTTCTGCACAGATTATGGCCTTTGCACAACCGATGATTCCCGGGTATGGGGTAAGTAGTGGTTTTGAGATTTATATCCAGGACCAGAAAGGCGGTTCGGTAGAAGATCTGCTGAAATACACCCGTCAGATGATTGACGCGTTGAATGCCCGGCCTGAAATCGGACGTGCCTCTACTTCGTTCGATACAAAATACCCTCAATATCTGGTAGAAGTGGATGCCGCCCTTTGTAAGCGGAATGGAGTGTCACCTTCGGATGTATTGAGTACTTTGTCCGGCTATATCGGTGGTAACTATGCATCCAATATGAACCGTTTCTCCAAACTTTACCGTGTAATGGTGCAGGCTTCACCGGAATTCCGTCTGGATACCGAAGCATTGAATAATATGTTTGTCCGCAATTCCGACGGAGAGATGTCTCCTGTCAGTCAGTATCTCACTTTGACACGAGTCTACGGTGCAGAGTCGCTGACGCGTTTCAATCTGTTCTCTGCCATCTCCGTCAATGGTGCTCCGGCAGATGGTTACAGTTCCGGACAAGCTATTCAGGTGGTACGTGAGGTTGCGGAACAGGTATTACCGGCAGGTTATGGCTTTGAGTTCGGTGGTATGTCACGTGAAGAATCCTCCACAGGGAATACCACAACACTGGTATTTATCATCTGTGTAGTTTTTATCTATCTTATTCTTTGTGCGCTCTACGAAAGTTTGTTCATTCCGATTGCGGTGATTCTTTCTGTACCATTCGGACTTGCCGGAAGTTTCCTTTTTGCCAAGATGTTCGGGCTGGAGAATAATATCTATTTACAGACAGGTTTGATTATGCTAATCGGCTTGTTGTCGAAGACAGCTATTCTGCTTACGGAATATGCTTCCGAACGCCGTCGTCAGGGAATGACAATCACACAAGCGGCTGTTTCGGCTGCGCAAGTCCGTCTGCGTCCAATCCTGATGACCTCTCTTACGATGATATTTGGTATGTTACCGATGATGTTTGCATCGGGAGTAGGAGCGAACGGTAATATTTCCATCGGTGTAGGAACCGTAGGTGGAATGTTGATCGGTACGGTTGCTCTGTTGTTTATCGTACCTGTATTGTTTATCGTATTCCAGTATCTTCAGGAAAAACTGATGCCGGCACGTAAACCGGCAGAGTTGGAGAATCTTTAATTGTTGAAGTGTATGAAAAAGATAATAATATGTTTATTCCTGTCGGCCGGATTGAGCGGTTGTCATGTGTACCGGACTTATGAACGTCCGGATATGACGGTCACCGACAGTCTTTACCGGCAGCCGGTGGTTGCAGCGGATACCGTTTCCATTGCTTCCCTTTCGTGGAAGGAGTTATTTACTGACCCGCAACTGCAGCAACTGATTGAAACGGGTATTGCGAATAATACCGATTTGAATATCGCCCGTTTGAAAGTGAAAGAAGCGGAAGCATTACTGCTTTCTTCCAAGTTGGCTTATCTGCCTTCTGTATCGCTCACTCCGCAAGGAACATTGAGTGGCGTGGATGGTTCGAAAACTTCCAAGACCTATGATATGGCAGCATCGGCAGACTGGGAACTGGATATTTTCGGAAAGTTGACCAATGCCAAACGAGGAGCCAAAGCCGCCCTCGAACAGAGTGAAGCCTATAGGCAAGCGGTACAGACACAACTGGTAGCAACGATTGCCAATAGTTACTACACCTTATTGATGCTTGATAAGCAACTGGATATCACCCGTCGCACGGCTGAAACATGGGATGAGAACCTGCGTGCAATGAAAGCATTGAAAAGAGCCGGACAAACGACGGAAATGGCTGTTGCCCAAACAGAAGCGAGCAAGCTATCGGTAGATGCCTCCGTACTTTCTATTGAACAGCAAATCAGTGAAATGGAGAATTCTCTTTCCGCCCTGTTGGGTATGGCTCCGCAGCTGATAACACGTTCTACACTTGACAACCAGCGTTTCCCGGAATCCCTTTCAACCGGAGTGCCGTTGCAACTGTTGCACCGTCGTCCGGATATTCGTCAAAAGGAAGCTGAACTGGCTGGGGCTTTTTATGCAACGAATCAGGCACGTTCTGCTTTTTATCCCTCTATCACGTTGAGTGGTTCCGCAGGATGGACAAACTCGGCAGGTGGCGCTATAACCAATCCCGGACAGTGGTTGCTTTCCGCTGTCGGCTCATTGGTTCAGCCACTTTTCAATCGCGGGCAGAATATTGCTAATCTGAAAATAGCGAAAGCACAACAGGAAGAGGCGTTACTCACCTTCCGCCAAAGTTTGCTTGATGCAGGAACGGAAGTAAACGATGCGTTGGTGCAATGGCAGAAGGCGCAAGGCCGTTTGGCACTCTCCAAACAGCAGGTCACTTCGCTTCAGTCCGCGGTGCGTAGTTCCGAACTGTTGATGCGGCACAGTTCGCAAAACTACCTGGAAGTACTTACTGCCCGTCAGACTCTGTTGCAGGCGGAATTATCCGTCGCTTCCAATCGTTTTGATGAAATACAGGGAGTTATTAATCTTTATCATGCATTGGGAGGAGGATACTGATTGATAGTAGATGGATTAAAATAAAATTGTTAATAAGTTGATATCAAAGATGCTGAATATATAAACTCCCATCATAATCTTTGTATTTAGCATCTTTGTATATATCAACCAGTTGATTACTGTAATCAAGGATTATATCTGTGGAGGTTTGGGATAAATTGGTCGCCAGAATACCACTTCCCAAAATGCCGGGATTACATAATACACTGTCTTTCCTTATTGAATTCATGGTAAGCTCTACACCTGTGTAATCTTTGATGCCGGCCTTTTCCAGACTGGATGTAATATAGTTGTCCAAAGATGCTTTATCATCTCCGGTCATGAATCCATACCATAATAAACACTTCATTCCTAATAGAGTAGCCTGTATCAGGACATCGAGATAGGTTACTCCAGAATTTCCTTTCTTGTCTATTTCGTAAGGATCGATATGGATGAAAGAGGATGTGGGAAGTGAGGGCAATAGCTCTATGGTACCTCTTGAAGAGTCGGCATGATATATCTCTACAAATGGACTTAATCCGATTTGTTGGGCATAGGTACCCACATTCTCCAGTGCACTCTTTTCTAAATCAAAGAATACAAACCTTTTTGCTTGCTTCCCTAATACATTCATAGCCAAGGCAGGTGAACCTAAATAATTCCCTTTTGCCATCTCTCCGCTTTCCAGTTGGTAATATACAGAATCTTTTAGAGATGGGACCTCGTCTGCTTTCTCCAGGAAATGATAGATGCCATATTGTTGCTCCGGGGTTTGTGTCATCGGATAGATGGCACATGCCGAATTGGTCTCTACATATACTTGCGGAGTTTCATTCTTGAGTACTTTACAGAGTATCAGATGTTTCAAGACATCGGGTTGTTTTGCGAAATGAGTGTAAGTTGCCATGTGTGAGTGTATTAATTATGCAAATGTAAACAAATACATTCTATTTATAAACAAAAAAGCACTTTTCAGTTCAAGTCTTATGCTGTATACTAGAATGTATGTATATGTTCACCCGATGCAGTGATAATTAATCCTCCGCTATTACTTACTATTATTTCATGTTTCCCCTCTGGAGTGACTAAGATTGAGCCCATCTGTACGAAGTGTTTTCCGTCTGTTGAAACCCGGACCTTGGAACTTGTCTCCTTTTCAGAAGATTTGTCTTCCTTCTTTTCTTTGCTCGTCTTGTTTTCGTCACGGCAATTATCATATCTGTCCAGATAACTCTCCATCTCTACCACCTTATTATCCACAAACCTGATTCTTACAACTCTGGCTGGAGGATATTCGGAAGAACGAAACTCAAGTATTTCGCTTTTATCATCAAAACTTCGATAAATGGGTTCACCCAAAATAGCTATCACATCTTTAGGAAACATTCCCCGTTCTATACGATTCAAGTTATTATAACTGATTGCAGACGTATAGCAACTACTGAATAGTATTGTCAGCAGCAAAAGCAAAAAGGTTGGATTCTTTTTCATATTAAGTATAGTTTATGTGTTTTCTTGATGTTACAAATGTAAAGTAAGAAAACTTCCTATACGAGTGATTCTCCCTAATTACATATAGGGATTTTCCTAACTTTTCTAATGCTTCCCGCATTAAAAATGCCTTTATTGCATACTTCTTTTGCTAATCTAATTTCTTTTTATCTTGATATTACGAAACCATACGTCATGACCATGATCCTGCAATCCGATATATCCCTCTTTCGCTTTTTCTTCTCTGTTGTTCAGTAACTCAAAAGCCAACGGCCATTTGGTTTCACTGAATTTACTGTTTTGGAGCCTTTCTTTCCATTCGGGTGTCCAAAGCTGACATTCCATGACTTTGGTCCCATTTAATTCATGGATGACGTGCCCCTGCCTGACTCTAATTTTTGTTTTATTCCACTTTCCAAAAGGCTTGGCTATCTGCGGAATGGCGGGGATAATGTCATAAAGTGAACCGGATATCCGGCTATTGACCTTTCCCAATTTGGCATCCGGATTATGTTCGTCGTCCAGTATCTGATATTCAAGTGCGGATATATAAATCGGCTCTAACCGATTTTTCCCGTTCATGTCTCTTGTTGTTATTTCACGTGTGAGGTAAAAAATGCCGGAGTTACCTCCTTTGGAAATCTTCCACTCCAGTTCCAATTCAAAATCTTTGAAAGGAGAAGCGAAAATAAGATCTCCTCCCTCTCCGGCTGCTGAACTGTTAAGATGGAGCACACCGTTTTCTACAGACCACTTCTCCGGTAAATGGTCTTTTCCATAGCCGCGCCACCCTTTTAGAGAACTGCCATCAAATAAATGAATGAAACCTTCCTGATCTGCGGGAAAGTCGGAAAGATTGATAATTGCTTTCTTTATATCTTCAAATTCCGGTCCTATTTTATTGGAGGCTTCGGGTTGGTTCCTTGATGAGGATCTGTTATGACAGGATATCCCTGTGAATAAAGCCAGGACCAGGAGGGATAATTTATATAGTTGTTTCATAATTAAACAGTTTAATGGCTGTAAATATAGCTTTTTTAGTGATTGACTCCTTCAAATAAGTCCCGGTTATCCCGTGAATTTTGTGAACTCCGTTTGAAATGATTAAAGGTGTAGCTAATAGATAGAGTGATAACCGGGAATTTCGGTCGTATATGTGTGACCGATTCCAGATTGGGAGTGGTGATGTCATTCTTATAACGGGCGGAATTAAATATATCCCGGAAGGACAAGGTGGACTGCAGATTAGAGCCAAACCATTGCTGGCGAATAGCCAGATTGACGAACCAGAAAGAGTCCGAGCGGCCTTGTGTTGTTACTGAAGGACCTACAAAGTTTCCATCCAGCTGAATACGGGTATTTTTGCAAATACGGAGAAGATTATTCACGGTAATATCATAATTAGTGCTGGTTTCTTCTTTTCCTCCGGAATTGATATTGTTTACTACCTTATAATAGTACACATTTCCGTTTACGTTCAGGTTCCACCATTTATTTACGATGAATTGTCCACTCAATTCCATGCCTAAAGCGTGATCGTTTCCTACATTGGCCATCGAATCTAATGTAACTCCTGCTTCGTAGGGCACTCGCAAGCGTTCAATCTTATCTTTGCGCGACCGGTAAAACAGACTGGATTGCAATACTTGTTCACCGATATTCTTTTTGTAATTCAGTTCGTAGGAATGTATATATTCGGGACGTATGTCGGGATTTCCTATTTCGGCCGTATAATAATCACGGTAAGTGATATAAGGCTCCATGTAAAAGAGTTCCGGACGATTGGTACGATACGAGTAGGCAAATGTCAGTTTCTGTTCGTGAGGTAATGTATAACCGACGTGTATGGAGGGGAATACTTCGAAACGGTTTACCGTGCGATTGGCTCCTTCGATAGAACTTCGCAGTACTTGATGGGTATGTTCTCCCCTTAAACCTGCCTGTATGTCGAACGCTTTGTAGCTATCGCTTCCCATCAGATAAACCGAATGGATTCCGCGTTGGAAATAAAATGTGTTGTAGATGTCTTCACGCCAATAGAACTCTTCTTTCGCCGGATTCCAGAATTGCATGCTGTAATCACCATCCTCCAGGTAAGAGTGATATTGATAACCACTTTCCAAGAGTCCGGTTTTGCTATAAGGGTAATTGTAAATAAGATCACATTGTATGGTCCGGCGTATTTCATCTTCCCAGGCACGATGGCCTTGTTGACGTTGCCCTTGTTTGTCGAAAAGATCACTCTGGAAATACTCGAGAGGATCTTGTTCAAAACCTGCCATGAAACTTCCGGTAAGTGTATGTCCGTTGTCGTTGAACTTATGCGAAAATCCGGCTTTTCCGATATTAACTGTTGAATGTAGGTCGAAATCATCCCGGCTATTGTTATTGTGCGGAGTAGATGTACCATTGCCATCCGTATGTGTTTCTGTATAATCCAAGTCTCCTTCCCGGGTGAACTTATCATAAACGATTTGCAGTTCTGCATTGACTGATGTCCGGGGAGAGAAAGAATAATCAATTCCTCCCCGTAAACCATAGTGATAATTTTTTCCTTTTCTGGGACCGATGGATGTGGAAGTGGTGGTTATGTGATCGACAATGGTTGTTTTTCTCTGTTCGAAGTCGCTCTCACGTATGGGCTGGTTCCAGTGTCCGGCAAGATGCCATTGCAATTTGTTGTGTTGTTGGGATAACAGGAAGTCGACGCCGTTGGAAAGAGCTGTACTGCCATATACATTTATCATGCCATTGATACCCTGTTGCTTGTTTTTCTTGGTGATGATATTAATCATGCCGACTTCTCCGTCTGTGTTGTAACGTGCAGAAGGAGTCGTTATAATTTCGATGTTTTCTATTTGTCCGGCGGGTATCTGTTGTAGTGCCTGGCTTCCCGAATAGAAGCTTGGTTTTCCGTCGATATATACCTTGAAACCACTGCTTCCCCTGAATGTCACTTCTCCGTCTGCATCCACCCGGATGGCAGGAGTGTTTTCCAGAATATCGACTGCTGTTCCGCCGCTGCTCATCAGTGCATTGGATGCATCAATGATCTTTTTATCTAATTTGTAAACGACCTGTCTTTTAGTTCCTTCTATCACCACTTCGGTGATACCGATCTCTAAAGGTTGCAATTCTATGATTCCCAAATCCAGTGCAGGAGCGGAAGAGGAACGGCTGATGATTGAATCTTGGGTGTAAACATCATATCCGAGAAGTCTTACCATTAAAGAATACTTTCCGGCTCCGATGTCGGGTAACAGGAAATGCCCATTGGATTCTGTGAGAACATGGGATACCGTGACTGTTCCTTCTTTCAACAATATGACGTCGGCAAATTCTATCGGGTTTCCCGTTCCTTTTTCGCGAATGTTTCCTTTGATTTGTGAAGCTGTTGCCATAAAAGAATGGAAACAGAACATAAAGAAGATGAGAGTGAATGTACTTTTCATGATAAATGTTTTAAATGTGATGAGGCAAAGGTATTCAGACACTTTATATCCGGAGAATAGCACCTTTAAAATATGATACCTGTGTCACACAGAGAGATACATTTGTCACTGTGAGACATAACTATGAGGAGAAATAAGTCTATATTTGTCCATGATTTCATTATGCGGTATAGATAACAGAGAGAAAACGGTTGCTTGTTTGCTACTTTCTCTATTTCTTTTGCAGGTTGCCGTATCTGCAAAAGCTTTCAACCTGCGGAAGATTAATAATTCGGAGAATCTTTCCAGTGGTATCATTTCTTCTATCCATCAGGATGAGAAAGGATTGATTTGGATCGGTACAAACCGGGGACTCGATATGTATGACGGCAAACGTGTGATGAAATATGGTCCGGAACATAACGAGAATTTCTTCACAGGCAGCAACATTCATAAAATCATGCAAGTGAATGATAGCCTGTTATGGCTCCAAACCTATCATGGGTTACATAAAATAAATCTTGAATCGTCGGCAATAGAATCCTTTGATATGTTCAACCGGATTTCTTTTTTGAACAAGGACTGCTATGGCAATATCTATCTGATACAGGGGAATTATTGCATTTATTATAAGTTGAAGGATCAGGAACGTTTCGAACAGGTATTTGTTCCTGGTTTAAGAGCGAATGATATTGTCGCCTTTTTTACTGACAATGCAGGAAAGTTGTGGATATTCCAGAAGAATGGTGTCGCTCTTTGTTTTTCTATACAGATTAGTCGGCAGGGGACGATAAAACTGGAACCTTCCGCCGGATATAAGCATTCGGCAGGTATTAGGTATGGAATAAGTGATGATAGTTCTGTTTTTTATTTTGTGGATGATACATATACACTGTATGAGTTTGACACATCGACTCAAAAACTGCTTCTCGTTTGCGACTTAACAAAACATATAGCAGGAAAAGACGAAATCAGTTCATTAATCAAGTTTCATCATGATTATTTTATAGGATTTAAGACGAAAGGGTTGTCTTTATTGAGGAAGAATGACCGGGGGTATGTTCTTGAGGAAGTGAATGTGCCGGGAGGAATCAGTTGCATCTATAAGGATAAATATCAGGATTTGGTATGGATTGGTACTTTAGGGCATGGCATATATCTTTATTCAAATGATATGTATTCCATTCAATCTTTTCACTTGAGTGACTTTATACCTGATTTACATCAGTCTGTAAGTGCTTTATGGGTAGATAAAAAGAATACATTATGGTTAGGTACCAGAGGAGAAGGAATTCTACAGATAGATAATTTTCAGGTGGATAAGAAAGTAGAAGACCATGAACTGAAATTGTTAACTGCCGGTAATAGTCAGTTGCGAGATAATGTTATTCTTTCTTTGGACGAAAGCAGGCAGGGGAATCTTTGGATTGGGAGTGAAAAAGGGCTTACCTATTTTGATAGTGAGAGGAATCGTGTTTTTCCTGTTCCCTTGTCGAGTGGTGGGAAAGAGATTGAATTTATATCGGACATTTATGAAAAGGATTCGCTATTGTGGGTTTCTACGATGGGGATGGGAATTATAAAGGCGCATATTGAATGGCGGAATGGTACACCTTTACTTACGGTTATCAAGCAGTTCTCTGTGAAAGATGGGGATAGGTTCGCGAATTGTTTTCAGGATATTTATCCGGAGGGGGATTCCGTATTATGGTGCATGAATAGGGGAGAAGGGGTTTATAAATTACATGTAAAAACTTCGAAATTAAAGAATATCCGTTTGGAAGGATATGCAATCAATGAAACCAATGTAATGCAGAAAGATTATCATGGGAATTATCTGCTTGGAACTAATTTTGGTCTTGTGAAATATAATCCTACGGGTTATAAGGTATTGAATGAAGCGGGTGATCTTTTTTCCAATAGTGTATATGGCATTCTTTTTGACTCCTATTCTGACTATTGGTTGAGCACCAATCGCGGATTGATTTCATACAACACGGATACAGAGTCTATCAGGAGCTATGACCACCATGACGGACTTTCGGTACTGGAATTTAATGAAGGAGCTTCTTTCAGAGATGCAAAGAATGGGATTCTTTATTTTGGAGGCACCAATGGTTTTGTTACCGTTGAGAGGAATTACTTTGATGAGGGACAACATTATATGCCGCTAATCTATTTTAAGGCAATAACTATACGGGAACAGCAGTTTCCGGTAGAGAAATTTCTTTCGCAAGAAGGAAATAATACTTTTCTGGAATTATCCCATGAACAGAATTTTTTCACTCTTTCTTTTGCAGCTATCGATCATTTGAATGGGAATAGTCATTCTTACTATTACAAGTTGGACGGTGAGGGGAAAGGATGGACATACAATGGAAACTCCAACGTCATATCATTTGCTGACCTCCATCCCGGTAATTACAGACTGTATGTGAAGTATTATAATAAGGCATTAAGGAAAGAAAGTTATATCTGTAAAATGGATATCAAAGTACTTCCGCCCTGGTATGCATCTCATTGGGCTTATGGTGCCTATCTTTTGTTTGCATTGGCTGGCATATTGTTCATAGTCAGGATGTGGATGGCTCATCAGAAAAAAAAGAAGAGGGAGCAGCTACAGAAGATAGAACAAAAGCATAAGGAGGAGATATATGAATCTAAACTTCAGTTCTTTACTAATATATCGCATGAGTTCTGCACACCGCTAACGCTTATTTACGGACCGTGCAACCGGCTTATGGAGCAAAAAGGGCTTACCGAATCTGCTAAAAGATATACATCTGTAATCAGGCAAAATGCTGAAAGGTTGAATTCTCTGATTCAGGATTTGATTGAGTTTAACAGAATAGAATCCGGATACAAAAAGCCGGTCATCGTCCCTGTGGATATAACGGCTATAGCCAATAAACTGGTGGAGTCATTTACGGACATGGCAGAATCACATAAGATTTTCTTAGAAAAAGATATCTCTCCTTTTCTAAAGTGGAACTCGGACAAGGATTTTATAGTGACGATTCTTTCTAATCTCCTGTCGAATGCTTTCAAATATGCAGGGAATGAGAAGATAGTAAGAATAAAGATTGGAATGGATCAGGACAACTTGTGGATCATCGTTTCCAATACAGGGAAAGGAATAGCCGAAAAAGATATTTCAACTTTGTTTGACCGTTATCGTATCTTGCAGCATTTTGAAAAGAACGATCACTTTTGGTCGCGAAACGGATTGGGTCTTGCCATTTCTCATAATATGGTTCATCTGTTGGGTGGCAGTATCAAAGTGGAAAGTATTCCGGATGATTGGACACACTTTCGGGTGCAGTTACCATCTCTTGAATCGTGTGTAATGGCAGCTGATAAAGGAGAACCGATCTCCTTGCCCGACTACAGATTAGATTATCATTCTGCTTTGTCAATTCCTCCAAACAATATGGATGAATTAAAGCCGACTATTCTCATAGTGGATGATGAAATAGAGATCCAATGGCTGATCGTTGACATATTTAAGGATGATTATAATGTGTTGACGGCAACCAATTCTGTGGAAGCATTGAAAATATTGAAAGACGTCTATCCGGACATTATCATTAGTGATGTGGTTATGCCAGGCATAGATGGATTGGCCTTTTCGCGGGAAGTGAAGTCGGATGAGGCTACAGCTCATATTCCTTTTATATTCTTGTCCGCAAAGCGGGATGTCGGAATACAAACAGAAGGACTGGACGCAGGTGCGGAAATTTATATAACTAAACCTTTCGACGTCGATTATTTAAAATCTTCTGTTCGACGTTTGTTAGAGAGAAAAGAGAGCCTGAAAGAATATTTCTCATCTCCTTTAAGCTCATATACCTTGAAAGATGGTAAACTGTCTCATAAAGAGCATCGGAAATTCGTGAATGAGATTCTACGGATTATCAATAAAAATATTAGTAATAAGGAATTGACGGCTCATACGATTGCAGAGAAAATGAACATCGGTATTCGCTCTTTCTATCGTAAATTGGAAGAAATTGAAGGTGTGACTCTAACTGATTTAATCTGTGATTGCCGGTTGGCAAAAGCGACGGATTTATTGCTGAAAACGAAACTCACTATTGATGAGGTCGTTTTCCAATCCGGTTTTACCAACCGTTCCACTTTTTATAGGGCATTCTCGAAGAAGTATAATTGTACTCCGACAGAATACAGAAGGGAGCATGCGCAGGTGGTGATTTAGATTATAACTTTATCATCCACGAACAAGATTCCTCCTATTTGGAGGCAGGAATTTCCTTATCCAATCATATTTATAATGGATAAGGACTCTTGGGAAAGAATTAATGGTAAATCATATCATTTAGCTTATTCCAGTACGAGTTCTATAACAGGTACTTCGACGTTAGGACGTTCTACTGGTAAAGTAATGATGATGTCATCAGCTCCTGTGTTCTCTGTCATGTGGCTTCCCTTTTGGGTTTCTGTTCGAAATTTTAGCTCTGAATTGTCATTCAATAATTGAGCATATTTGATTTTTCCTTTGTATTGTTTTAAATATAAGGATTTAAATGGCCATTCTAAAACATGTATGTATAGCCGTTTAGTACTAGGGTTATATGTGAGAATGCAATTGTTAGGGCAAGAGTACTCTGATGGGGCGGCAGTACATCCATAAATAGAATTACTGTGAAAGCGCATCCAATGTGCCAAGCCATTTAAACGTTCTATTGCGCGTTCATCAAAAACACCTCTTGCTGTTGGTCCAACATTCAATAGTAGGTTTCCTCCTTTACTTACAGTTTCAGCTAACATTACAATTAGTTGATGTACACTTTTCCAACTGTATTCATCACGGTTATAACCCCATGAACCGGAAAAAGTTTGGCAGGTTTCCCAAGGAACTCGTAGGTTATTTATGGTAGGCCATTGTTGTGGCATAAATTGTTCTGGGGTGATGTAATCCCATCCTTGATTGTTTTCTGCTAATCCGAGTCGATTGTTTATAATGATTTGTGGCTGTAATTTTCGTGCTAATTTGATAATGCCTTCTGCATCCCAGTCTTTGCTGTTTTTACCATTTTCTCCTTCAGCATAGGTATAATCCATGAAAAGTTCATCAATTTGTCCGAATTCGGTGAGCAATTCGGTTAATTGATTTTTCATATATTCCCGGTAATTTGCCATATTACGGTTTTTATTCAGTTCTTTCAATAATTCAGGATTTTGCGGCATTTGTGGATGATTACGGTCGATGGTAAAATCAGGATGATGCCAATCCAGTAGTGAATAATAAAATCCTATGCGTATGCCTTCGTTACGGAAAGCATTAACCAGTGGTTTTAGAATATCCTTTTTATAAGGTGTATTGGTTATTTTGTAATCAGTATATTTGCTGTCCCACATGCAAAATCCATCATGATGCTTAGTGGTGAAAACCATATATTTAACCCCGGCTGATTTTGCCATATGTGCCCATTCTTCCGGATTGTATAAATCGGGATTAAATAAGTCTTTGTATCGGTTATAATGTTCATCGGACATTTTTTCTCTACTCTTTACCCATTCGTGACGGGCAGGCATGGCATAAAGCCCCCAGTGGATAAATAGACCGAATCTGTCATGCGTCCACCAAGACATACGTTCTGTTTTATTTATGGGAGAATCAGACTGCCTTTGTGAAGGGGGAGTGGCATTCATTTTCTGACAAATGAGAGATAGAAAAAGGAAGGTGTATATAATAACTCTTTTCATATTTATTGTTTTATAGGTAATATTTTGTTCATTGAATCAACGAAAATAGCTGCCATTCGTTGCTGCATATATGAGTGTTCTCCCCGTATGGGATGATGTCCATAGGCTATACCTTCTGTCACTTGGATATCCGTGGAATATAGTTGGCTGAATGGCTTTTGGGTGACAGGATGCAATACATTTTTTGAAAATCCGATATATTTATCAAATTCAATTAAAGGAAGTCCCCATTTAGCAGCAAGCTTTCTAATGCTTGCATTATAAACGGTACGGCAATCATGCCAGTGAGTACATAATACAATAATTGCAGGCTTACCATAAGGAGTATTATAGTATTTAGATGTAGTGTCGTTGCGTAATTCATAACATTCTGTAATATAGCGTTTGATGACATAATCATAGGCGGCCGCATAATTGCTACGATCAAACGGAACTTCGTAATTTGTGTATTTGTCTTTTAACTGAAGTTCTTCATACACATCTTTATTATGCACTTGCATAATGACTAATGCATCAATTTCTTCCAATTCTTCTTTGGAGTAAAGAGTACCATCCGCCATTCGGTTGGCAGTGTTTGCTATGGCTTCCCCGCCTATAGCCCGGTTAATGGCTTGTGCATTCAGTTTACGGCAACCAATTTCAAACCATCCGTTTTGCGGAGAAGCGAATGAAGCTCCCGTCAATAAGATTTTGTATTCTGTTGATTTTGATGAGCTCTGTGCTATTGCTATTCCAATGAAAATATGGAATAACAATACGGCTAGAAATGTCTTTTTCATATTTTTTTATGGTTTATCTATAGTTCTGTATTTATCTACGGTAGGATTTAAACCTTGCTTTAAATCGTGATAAAGTGGAGGATTGTTGAAATCAAAACTATAAGGTTCATAGAGCGTAGCACAATCCGGATGCGTTTCTGCAAATAGTTTATATTCTTTCCATAACCGATCATAATTGTCGATGGCTTTGCAAATACTCTTTGTGTCGTACTGTCCGCTCATGTCTCCTTCGTAACCCTTGAGCATGATAATCCATCCTTGTTCATATATCGAATATAAAAGGAATCCGTATTCAGCAGAAGTTTGTAAGTAACGTCTTAGTTCCAGATTACCTGTTTGTATTTTATTAGCAAGTGAAACAATCTCTTTCCAGATAGTAACACTTTGAGATTTTTCCAATAAAACTTTGTGAGTCAGGTCTTGTTCTATAATTGTTTTGAGATTCTGCTTTAATTCCTTTTCTCCTCCGATGAATTGATCTCTTGTCCACCATACATTGATAGGTAAGACTAAAGAAGCTCTCCCTCTGACAATAGCGTCAGCGGACAAAAGAGAGAGACGGTGGAAACGTTCTACATCTTTTCCCTTGAATCCATTGACTATGGCGTATTCTTTGAATAAATCTTTTTCCGGTAATGACATATGGTTTGCCCAATTAGCAAGTATTGCCACGTTGACGTCGCACCATAATTCATTTTTAATGTAGGGACCTCTCCAACCTCCTCCTCTTGACCACGTCCAGATACCTGCAAAATTAGAATTTGATTTTAATTGGTTCAAACAGTAAGGTTGAGAGTCTGATTTCAATTCCTCAAATCCATTCAGTACGCCATCTGCAATATAATTGGGGTATGCTCCTTTACCTTCATATTCACGTTGGCACTCAATTTCTACAATTTGTTTGTGTTTACCTATTCCTAATGTTGGATTGAATTTATAAGTACGATGATAATCTCCTTGTACGTGTTTTATACATAGATATAGGTTGGGATGAGGCTCAACACCATTTGTCACAGAAAGATAGTATTGAGGATTGATATGAAAATAGCCAAAATCCCATGTACGGTAGAATACTTTTTTATTTTGATGTATGCATACTTCTTCTCTCAATAGGTTCATTAAGTTGCGGTGTATCTTTTCTCCTCCATCTGTTTTATAAGTGGAATTATGCTCCCAGGATTTTTCGTTTCTGGGTATGGGACCATTACCTGTATGATAGGGTGTGTTTTGTAGGTAAGTTTCTCCTACACGAATAACCAAACCGTCAAGTTTTGGAAAACGTTCAAATATTTCTCGAAGCATGATTCGGTGTATCTCTTGTGTTTTAGGACGAGTGAAATCAATGCGTCCTGATGTATCACAAATCTCATTTTTATAAATTTCTACCAGATGTTTGGGAAGTACGATAATATCAGTAAAGTAGTATGCTTCCAATCCTGCTTCATGGATAGCTTCAATTTTATTTTCTATACGTGCGGCAACAGAGTCGCTCCATTGACGTTCTTTAGAACCGATAGGGCATATTTTCGGATTTAAACTGCTATATGTTATAGCAGTATGCACTGATTGGAATTCATTAACTACTTGGGCGTTAAAACCATACTGTGCTAGATTTTGGGGTTCGTTGAACCATGTGTTTGTGAAAGCCTCACCTGGATTATGGTGAACCATATCCATGATGATGGGAGCTTGAGCAAACAAGCAACTCCACAGTGTGTTGGCTAGCAAAAGGACCGGAAATAGGTGTTTTCTCATGATGATATTATTGATTATTATTAGTAACTTGTTGATCTTTAATAGAATCAAATCCCTCTTTTTGTTGCTGTATAGAGTTTATTAATAGTATTCTGTCTGGTAGAGAAGTGCGATATTTATCTGTATATAGTCCGCATTTCTCTAATTGATATTTTTCTATAGAGTCAACTCCTTGTATGTTTTTTAAGCTCTTTAGAATCGATATTTCCTGAAAGTTTAAATCCGGAATTAGTAAATTCGTATTGTTTCCAAAGTGTGAATATTGAAAATCTTCATCTTTCCCTTCTTTTCGTAATCCACAACGACAATTGATAAATGTGTTATCTGCTATACTGTTATCAATGGGTAATTCCAAATGCTCGGTTTGTAGAAACTTACTAATTCCCGGATAGGTGTTGTCCCAGTTTCCTTCGTTAATTTGGAAAACATCGAATAGATGACTGAATTCAGGGTTTTGTGCATTGTAATTTCGCTTTTTGCCACGGGCATCAATACTTATGCCTGCTGCACTGCAATTAAAGTATAGATTATTGTGAATATAATTACAATGTCCTCCTCCAACGATAGTGCCAGAAACAACTTGGTAGACCACATTGTTATAAATTGAATCTCCGGCATGTCCATCGTCTGCATATAGGGCATTCGCTCGTGGTGAATGATGAATAAAGTTGTAGCGTAGAACATTACCTCGTGAGGTCCAATCCCAACGGCTATAAAAGGCCCCGACGTCACCTGTAACTTGAGCTATGTCGAATACTTCATTATATTCCATAATATTGTTGTTTCCTCCATAAATGAAAGCTGCGTGAGGAGCATTGTGTACTAGATTGTGCCGGACTGTGATTCCAACTGCATTGCCTTCTTCTACTCCGATTCCTGTAGTAAAAGCTCCCAGTTTTACGGCCGGTGCATAACTACGTTGAATTTCGCCAAAACGAGTGAAATAATTATTTTCTATTAAATGTTTACAAGGAACCAAATTTTTTCTATTACCTCCAGAGACTTCAATGCAGGTACGTCCAATGTAGTCAAAATTATTACTTTGTATTCTATTTTGTTTTCCTCCCTGAATGATTAATGCATTTCCTAATATATTTTTGAAGTTACATCCGGCAACTAAACAGTCTGTGGCATCTTTTATAATGATACCGTTGCCTAGATGATTTTTAAAGGAGATATTCTCTATTTTTATATGACTGGAATTTGTAATATTAATCAATGGAGTAATATCTGATACGATACTTAGTAAGTTCTCATCGAAATGTTGGGGAGGGAAAAGATACAACTTTTGAGTTGTAAAATCAATACACCATTCTCCCGGCTGATCTATTTCTTCGAGCAAGTTCTCTACATAATATTCTTCTTTTCCCGAACCGTATGGTCGATGATATTTAGAACCGATACCGCCAAATATACCTACATCTTTTCCATTCTTTGTTTCTATCCCTACGCTATGAGTGACCGTTTGTTTAATGGGATTGATTTCTTTTATACGTACTGTCCAAGCTTGCCAGGGGATACGCCAGTATCCTGTAAACCATACACCGTCCTTTACGGTATTTACCCATTTGGCATGTTCTGGATCGCTATATTCAAAAGTTCCTCCTTGTTCAGCTGTTCCAAAATTATCTATAACCTTTTTCATATACAGATAACCTTTGTTAGGATAGCGTGAAAGGGGGAGTAACTCATTGTTGTAAATGAGTTGTGGAAAGTTTTTCCGTTCTTTCATTAAAGCGGGAAAACTCGGAATGTTGATACCTATTTCCGATAAATCTATCTCCATAATCTTTTCTTGAGCCTTCGGATGAATTCTACTTTCTATTTGGATATCTCTAACTGGTTTTAGTTTCCCTTTCAAAGGTTTATCGCACCGGAATTGTACCTTTCCTGGATTTTTACCTTTTATTATTACTCCTTTCTTACAGTCTTTTATTTCTATACTCTTATTAAGAATATAATCTCCATCATGAAGTAAAATGGAGCTTCCATTCATTGCAGCTTTCTCAATGGCTGTTTGGATGGAGTTTTCTCCTTGAAGTGGAGAAAGCTGGATAATACTTTGTCCCAAACAGGGAAATGAGAAAATACAGGCTAATAATAAAATAAGTAAATGTTTCATTGTATTATATTGATTATTGGAAATTGAACAAGTGCAAAAGTACCGTGATTTAGCCAATCTTTTTAATAAAGGTATTTCAAAATATATGAGATTTGTTTCATGAGTTATTCGAAGTATTTTATATCATTGCAGAAAATATGAAAAACATGGCGGTTGAAACTGACATAAACTATTTGATTTTGCACATCATGTAACATGTATTATATAAATGTAACCAGTGTTGTGACGAAGATGCTATTCTCATATATTTTGAAGCATGAGTGTTAATTGCCGTGCTATCTAATGCCTAATTTTGCATCCATAGTTAAACAATACTAAGTAACCTTTATTAAATTTTTAATTATTATGAATTCATTTACACACATTGGATTGCGATCTCGGTTCCTACTGGTGCTGATGATTGGACTTATCTTACCGACGTTGTCTGTATGGGGACAGAATACAACAATTACAGGTAAAGTAGTTGATCCGAAAGGAGAACCTCTTGTAGGCGTTTCGGTTTTGGAACAAGGAACAACGAATGGTACGGTTACCGATATGAATGGTCGGTATAGTATTGCAGTACAGAAAGAATCTTCTTCCCTCCGATTTAGTTATATGGGATTTGATAATCAAGAAATTGTTCCGGGTAAACGCCGCGTGATTGATGTTATATTAACGGAAAATTCGGTGGTAATTGACGATGTAGTCGTGATTGCCTATGGAACTAAGAAACGCCGTGATATGATAGGATCTGTTTCTAAAATTAAAAGTGAGGAAATGTCACTAATGCAAGGTGGTCGCTTTGAAAACTCTTTGCAGGGACTGGCTTCTGGTGTACAAGTTGTGAACGATGGCATGCCGGGTAGTACTCCACAAATTAAGATTCGTGGTATTGGTTCTATTGCGTCGGGAAGTGATCCGCTTTGGGTTGTTGACGGTATTGTGGGCGGAGGTTCTACAATGGTGAACTCAAACGATATTGAGTCAATAGAGGTGTTGAAGGATGCTGCTGCAACCGCTATTTATGGTTCTCGCGGTGCAAATGGTGTGATTATTGTTACAACGAAGAAAGGAAAAAAAGGCGGACTTAAATTTGATGTTCATTATGAAGGTGGTATCACTCCTATTACTAATTCGGATTTAGGACTAGCTAATACAAAAACTTATTTTGATATAATGGATGAGGCACGTGCTAATGTCGGGCTAAATCCACTTGACCCACAGAAAGATATAATTGAACCGTATTATTCCAATTGGACTTCTCCGATCACTCGTGAAGAAGCAATGAATACAGATATGGACTGGGTTGATCTGGTGACTCGTATGGGACATTTCCATGATATAAATGTGGCTTTGAACCAAGGAGGAGAGAATTCAACGACTTATGCATCTGTTAATTATCGCTCAGATGAGTCTAGTTTGAAAGGACTCAGTATGAATTCGGTTAGTGCACGTTTGAACAATGAATTTAAAAAAGGTATTGTGACTTTAGGAACCCAGTCTTTTTTGAAGTTCGACCGTAAGAAATCTACAAATAAGTGGGCAGTGGTTTCTGATAAATTCCCGTGGCGAAAAGTGTATGATCCGGAAGACCCTACAGGGTATTGGAATCCGCAAATGGCAGATGGGCACCCGACAGCTACACTTGATAATGATTATCAGTTGAGTACAGGTGAGAACTTTAGTTTCCGTACTACTCTTTATATGGATGTTAACTTGAAATGGATAAAAGGTCTTGCTGTCCGCGCAGATGCAAGTTATGGATATGGACTGGCGCAAAGTGATTATTGGTTATCTGGCTTGATTAACAATACTGGTAATGTGGATGGTAATCAAGGTAATAAAAGTAAAAAAACAACTAAATCTCAACAATATCATGCCTTTGCCAAATACAATCGTGAGTGGACAGATCATGGTCTGGATATTGTGACAGGTATTGAAGCAAACAGGAGCTACACGGATAATGCTGTTGTAGCGGGTAAAAATTTGAGTGGTGAATTTCAAGAGCCTAAGATTATTGGTACTATGCTGGGAAATAATAGTGCTTATATAGGAGGTGAAAGCTATACATTTAGTTTCTTTAATCGTATCGATTATAAATTCAAACAGCGTTATTTGATTGGAGCGTCATTTGTACGTGAAGGATCGTCTAAGTTTGTGAAGGAAAATCGTTTTGGAAATTTCTATTCAGTTTCTGGAGGTTGGATTATTTCTGATGAACCCTTCATGCGCAATGCTGATTTTATTTCATTATTGAAATTACGTGGTAGCTATGGTGAGACTGGTAATCAGAATATACCCTCGGAAGTAACGAAGAACTCTTATAGTATAAAGAGTAAGCAATACTATAATAATATGCAGAATATGTTCCTTTGGAATATTGCTAATAAAGCAGCAAAATGGGAAAAGAATAAAAGTATCGACCTAGGGCTTGACTATGCACTATTCAACAATAAGATAAATGGTTCTATAGCATATTATCGTCGTACAACAAGTGACATGCTGATGCGTGTGCAATTACCTGCTTCTGCTGGTATAACCAATAGTGGGGGAAATGCTGAAAATAATTCGATGTGGGCAAATGTGGGTTCTATGTATAATCAGGGATTTGAATTTGATATTAATGTAACTTTAGTCAAGAAGGACTTTGAATGGAGCATGAACTATAATTTAACAACAAACATGAATAAGGTAACAGCTCTTGATGCGAGTGTTGATGCTAAAGGAACGGGTATTATTAATACACGTCCGGGAGCAATAACGAAAAAAGATCTAGCTTTAGGTACTTATTTTATGGCGGAATGGGCAGGAGTTGATCCGGAAAAAGGTATTGGTATGATTTATGAAATAGATCTTGATCGTTACAATAAGACTGGTGAGACGGTGAAAACTGGAAAGTTGATTCCTGCAACTCAATCAAATGTGAATAAACATCGTATTATCCAAGAGGGTAAAACAGCTCTTCCTAAGGTGTATATGGGATGGACAAATAACTTTAAATATAAAGCATTTGATTTATCATTTATGTTTTATCTTTCTTTAGGCAGTTATACTTTTAACTACCATAGATATACAAAATCATTTGTAGGGGATGGACGTAATAATATGACTGCTGATCTTTATGAGAAGTCATGGAAGAAACCGGGAGATATTGCAGAGTATCCGCAACTTCGTTGGCAGGATAAATATAATTATGATGATAATGGAAATGATAAACAAAATGTGACTTATATAAAACACGATGCTGGTCACACTAAGTATCTGGAGAAAAGTGCTTATTTGCGTTTGCGTAATTTGACTTTAGGATATACACTTCCACAAAAAATCTGCTCAAAAATAAATATTGATGCTCTAAGAGTTTATGTTTCAGCCGTCAACCTTTTTACTATTACCTCATTTAATGGCTATGACCCTGAAGTCAGAGTAAAAGATCAAACAGGTGCAAATGCGCAAGGGGCTATATTTTCCGGTAGTGAGATGCCGCAAACTCGTATATTCTCCGCAGGTATTAACTTTAAATTTTAATTAAATATTTGAATTATGAAAGCAATAAAAAATATAATAATAGCCTTATCCGGTATGGCAGTTCTTGCTTCCTGTGATATGGATAATTTTTTTGAACTGGAGCGTCCAGAGTCTAATCCTTGGTTATCGGTTGATGACTTGGAATATTCTGTTGCTGATCCATATAATACTCTTTTTCAGAATCCTAACTGGCAGGCACCTATCGGTATTATCCCTTACTATCAAGAATTGGTAGCTGATTTGTCTACGGTTAATCCGCAAGGTGCTTATGAGCAGGAAGCACTTTATTGGTATCCTCGTCAAATGTCTACTTTCGATGTTACAGGGCAACAATTTGAGAAGACATTTTCAATATTATATCGTTCTGTAACAGGAGCTACCTCTCCATTGACTTATATTGAAGAAAAGGAGAAAAACGGGGAACCAGTTTTTGCTAATATGACTGAAAATGATAAGAAGACATTGGCACGCCAGACAGGAGAACTTTATTTTATGAGAGGGTATACTTATTGGTTGATTAGCCGTGCTTTTGTTGCTCCTTATGATCCGTCAGGCGGAGACGGAAATAATCGTAAGTTTATTCCATTAATTAATAAACTTGATTATTCACAAGAGTCTGCGCGTAATCCTTATATGGGTACAGTGAAAGAGGTGTACGATCAGATGTTGTCTGATTTTACTAAGGCTAAGAATCTGATGCCTGAAGATTATTTTGTACGTGGTCGTGCTAATAAATTTTCAGCTGCTATGATGTTGATGCGTGTAAAATGGTTGATGGGGGATAAAGATGGAGCATTGGAAGAGGCCAATTTTGTTATTACTAAAGCAGAAGCCGGAATAGCTCCTTTTGATTTAACAGAAGAACCGATTGTGGCTTTCAATCGGAATGCAGAACAACAATATACAGTAGATCCTATATCAAGAGAAGTAATGTTTGAGTGTGCATTTACTGAAAGTAATCAGGGAAATAATGTTGCTATTCCATTAGCTCGTATGTGTAAAACGGGAATTTATAATTTCAAATCAAAAACATTCGATGCTAGTGATAAACTATGGTTGGATGGAGCACGTGGCAGTCAAAACTGGCAACATGGTGGTTGGGCTTGTGCTTATTGGAATCCTCGTTTAATTAAGTATATTGGCTGGGCGGTAACAGATGATCCTATGGATTTGGTGAATTATACTCCAAGTGCAGAAGCTTTGGCTGATAAAAGATTTACTCAATTGCATTATTTTCTGAAGAATTATACAGACGGAGGGGATAAGACTATACATGAAATGGCATATAATAAAACAAAATGGAATGCTTTTTGGAATGATAAATATTACCGGGCTCCGTATGGTAAGTATTCGCAGGTGCCATTGATTCGTTTGGCAGAAGCATATTTAACGCGTGCTACTTTAGTTCTTTCCCAAAATGCATCTCAAGCTTTAGGGGATGTGAATAAAATTCGTCAGCGTGCTGGGTTATCTTTATTGAAGAGTGTGACTGAAGAAGATATAGAAAAAGAAAGAATTAAAGAGTTAGGCTTTGAAAATGGTGATCGATTGCTTTATCTAGTAGCTATGCAAAAGATAATTGATGGCCAGAAAAGAAATCCGGGAGCTGTCTATGAAAACCCTAATACGGATGGTGATCCAATTCCTGCAATGAATCCTCCCTACAGTAATATGTATGTTCCATTACCTTCTATCGAATATTTATATTCAGGGTCTTATCAGCAACCTTGATAGATAAGGTTTTAAAAGAAATGCCGCTATCACAAAACATAGCGGCATTTCTTTTTAGTAGCGATTCTATCATTTTCTGTATTTCTTTATGTATTCAGAAGGGGATAAACCATATTCGGTTTTGAAACACTTTCCAAAATAAGATATCTCATTAAAACCACATCGGTAGGAAACTTCAGTGACTGTATATTCCGTGTTTTGAAGCATGTCAAGTGACGTTTTTAGCCGTATATCAAGAATGAGTTTACTTGGCGACATACCTGTTACCGCTTTGATCTTGCGGTATACTTGTACGCGACTCATGCCAATTTCTTCGCTGAATTGGTCGATGGAGTAGGATGGATTCTCTATGTTCTTGTTTATTATTTCCATAACTTTTTTCATAAACTTTTCTTCCATAGCACTATAAACAGAGGTTTCTTTTATTTCTTGTAATTCTGCATTGATTGATACCATTTCTGTTCCATATCGTTCTGCAAGTTTTTTTCGATTGATAAGTAGGTTGGCAACGCGTACAATTAATAATTCCGGGTCAAATGGCTTCATGATATAATCGTCAGCCAGTGATTCATAGCCTTCACGCACTTGTGATGAGGTGACACGGGCTGTGAGTAATATTATTGGAATATGTGAAGTTACCATATTATTTTTAGATAATCTGGTAAATTCGATGCCGTCCATATATGGAGTCATAATATCGCTAATGACCAAATCGGGTATTTGCTTTTGTTCTATTTCATAACCTTCTTTGCAATTTACAGCAGTATAGATATTATAGTATTTACTGAGTAATGACACAAGATAATTGCGTACATCTTCATTATCTTCTATAATAAGTAAAGTCATTTCCTTAGAGATAGTATTCGGCTGCGATATTTCGCAAGGATTGACATCTGTTGCGATAAGTGCTTCTACATCTGAATAAGCATGAGCAGATTTAATTATTTTGTCTTTACTAAGGAGTTGATTTTCTGTATAGCTATCTTTACCTAATGGGAGGGTGAAAGATACAGTCATTCCATGTCCTTCTTTATTATCTATCCAGATGCGTCCACCATGTAGTTCAATGATACTTTTAGTCAGGTTTAAACCAATTCCGCTTCCCAATACTTTCTCACCGGCTTGGAAGAAAGCTTCAAAAATGCGGGGCATCATATTGGCAGGGATTCCAGAACCACTATCTTCTACTTTAATCAGAAGAGCCTTTCCTGCGGGGAGATTTAAGCTCTCGGGCTTCTGAATATCTTCAGAATTGGTTTCCATACTTGATATGATAATGTATCCTCCATTAGGAGTATGTTTTAAAGAGTTGGAGATTAAGTTAAAGAAGACCTTTTCTAGTAGAATGGCGTCAAACCAAATGTCTGTTGAAGAAGTGGTATCATTAAACTCGATGGATATGTTTTTCTTTTCGGCAACGGGCATAAATAATCTGATAATTTCAGGTATATAAGTTCCTAGATTATAATTGCCAACATGAAGCTGCATTTTCCCGGCTTCAAGTTTGTGAAAGTCCATTAAACGGTTTACTAACCATAATAAACGTTGGGAATTACGATTGATAAGCTCCAATGATTGGCGATATTCTTGAGGCATATCTTCTTTATGCAATAAGTCTGTGAGTGGAGCAATAATTAAAGTCAGTGGAGTACGTAGTTCATGTGAAAAATTGGTGAACATTTGTACTCCCATATTATGGCTAAGTTCGATATTCTGTTTTTCCATTTGCTTTAATTGAAGATCCATTTTTAGTTGTGCTTCCCGGGTTTTATAGCGTATAAATAGCGCAATCATGCTAATTGTAAATGCGAGGTAGAATAAGTAAGCATACCATGTTTTCCATAAAGGAGGGGTGACTGTAATTGATAATGAAGCATTTCCATTGCTCCATATTCCGTCATTATTGCAAGCTTTTACTTTAAAAATATACTTCCCCGGAGGAATATTGGTATAGTTTACACTCCGTTCATGCGTCGGTTCGGACCATCCTTTGTCAAAGCCCTCAAGCATATAGGAGAACTTATTGTTGGAGGCAAACACATAACTAAGTGCAGAGAATTTGATAGTGAATGATGTTTGGTTGTACTTTAATTTGATTTTCTGGTTAGAGATATTCACCCATTGAGCTGCTTTATTATCCTCCAGATAATCTGCCCAAATTCTCATTTTGGTAATATATACAGGAGGGATAAATGTATTTTTCCTAAGTAATTGCGGGTTGAATGAGAGAAAGTGATTATTTCCACCTACATAAAAAATGTCGGATGAGCTCTTTAAGCAAGCATGTAAATTGGTTTCCAGTAAAGAATATCCATTTTTATTGTCCCAGTTAGTGAATGTTTCTGATTTAGGATCAAAACATGACATTCCTTTTAATGTAGATACCCATAATTTCCCAGTATTATCTGCTACAATGCTGTTAATTGCATTATTCGGAAGGCCATTTTCTTCATTATATATAGTGAAATGTTCTTTGATGTTGTTATATAATCCTACACCTCCTCCATAAGTTCCTATCCATAGATTTTCGGATGAATCGGTATAAAGTGTACTGACATGATTACTTGGAATAAATTGATCGGGGCTTTTCTCTTCACTTCCGAAATGTTTTAATTCATGAGTTTGCGTGTGATAACGATATAGGCCGGCAGCACGGGTTCCCATCCAGATATAAGGACCTATGGCTTTTAAATCTTGTACGTTGATAATAGAAAGTTCTGTAGCACGTCCCTTTACTGGAAAAGATTCTTCTAATAGGTCGTTCTCCATGTGATAACGTAATACAGGGCTGTCTACCCCTAATGCAATCCAATAAATATTATTGTTATCTTTTGCAATACACCGTACTTGGTTATAAGGAAAATTAGGTATTTCTTTTATTATACGCCGAGTCTCCATATCATAGAGATAAAGTCCACAATAATAAATACTGATCCATAAAAGATGATCTCCCTCCTTCTGTATATATTTTACTTCATTGTTTGTTATCGAGCGAGGGACATGAAGTGGACAGTATTCATAACTCTCGTCCTTGGGGTTATAAATGATTAGACCACCATCTGTTCCTAACCATAATTTTTCTTTGTATTCTACTATAGCATTAATGTTTCCAATACTTTTCTGGAGTTTATATTCAGGCCTATGGGGGATAAAAAAATTGCTATATGGTGTATATAAGTTAACTCCTCCTCCGTAAGTGCCAATCCATATATTGTTGGCTTTATCCCGATATAGGGAGATTATAGTGTTTTCACTTAAACCACAACTTTGTTCCCGTTGATAATAATTGATTAGCTTGTTTGCATGTCGGTCATAAATCAGTACTCCTTCTCGGGTGGCAAGCATAAGATTTCCTTCTTGTGTTTCTACAATGTAGTTAACTTGAGAATTATTAAAGTTTTTACCATTCTCCATAGTTAGATTAGCGTCTACGAGTTTACGGTTTTCGCGGTCAAACCATTTTAGTCCGGAGTCCCACATGCCTACCCATAGACGTCTATCATTGTCCTCATATAAAAAGTAGATTTTATGTTTATCACCAAATTGAAAGCGTTCTGTGACGTAGGTTACAGGATTCATGATGCATAATGTATTGTTGATAAGATAACAGATCTCGTTTTGACTATTTTGCATAAGCCAAAAAACTGATCCATTGGTTGAAATGGGAATAAAATCATCAGTCTCCTTATTATATAGATTGAGGCCTTTCATACTACCCACCCAGATTCTTTTTTGATTATCACATAACAAATGTTTGATACAGTTATCTGATATGGTATATTGGTTGGCAGGATCATGAAAATATTGAGTAAATGTATTTGAAGATACATTGTAACGATTGAGACCGCTATGAGTTCCTATCCATAAGGTGCCAGGAGATTCTTCAATAATGGTAGTAACATCACTACTGGATAAAGAGTGTGGCTGACCGTCAGCACGAAAAACCTCGAACTCGGTACCATCAAATCGGTTTAGCCCATCTCGTGTGCAAAACCACATAACCCCATTACTATCTTCCAAACTACGTATAACCGTGTTTTGTGAAAGTCCATTGCTTACATTATAGTTCTGAAACAATATGTTGTTATCTTGTGCTTTGCAAATGGAAATAAAAAAAAGAAAAAAGATTAATGTAATGTTTTTCATGTCTTGATAGATATTTTTAATAGAAGCAAATATAATTTGTTTGCAAGTAACTCGCAAACAAATTTAAGGTTGAAAATGCAAAACGTAACCTACGTGATAGTAATGTAACCAGAGTCGGACTAAAGATACATGTATAGAGAAGATTGAAACATGATTGTTAATGGATTAAAATAATGAGTGCTATTTTTGTAGCATGAAAAACAAAGTGAAATGAATTATGAAAAACTCTTTTTTAATAGTTATTGTTACGTTGATGGTATCCATGTTCTTTTCTTGTACAAAAGAAAAAGTAACAGCAAATTCGGTTAGTGAGGTTTATGAATTTCAAGCAGTAGATACAACTTGGAAGCTTTTGACTTTACGCGAAAAAATAGGGCAAACAATGTTGATGTTGCCTGATCGTGAGATGGAGCTCAATCTGGGAGAAGGGGCATTGGAAACGTACTTCAAACGTTATCCGATTACTGGGTATTTTATGGGTTGGAAGTTGTTTACAGGAATTCCGGAGGAGAAGCGGGTTGATTTTGTTCGTAGTTCTGTTGAGGAGTATCAGAAGGCATCAGAACTACCTTTATTATTTCAGCAGGATTATGAATCAGGAGTAGGACTTCAAGGTATGACTCCTTTTCCAAAAGAGATGGCATTGGGAGCTACAGATTCTCCGGATTTAGCTTATAAATATGGCAAAAGTGTGGCACTGGAGTGTCGTTCACTAGGTATAAACTGGGTGTTACATCCGGTCGCTGATTTAAATGTGAATCCATTGAATCCTATTGTAAATACGCGTTCTGTTTCAGATGACCCTGAAAAAGCAATTTGTTTATTATCTGAACAAATTAAAGGGTTGCAGGATAATTCTATAGCAGCTACAATTAAGCATTTCCCGGGAGACGGGGTCGATTATCGCGATCAGCATCTAATGACAACTGTAAATTCTTTGCCCGAAGATATGTGGAAACAGTATCATGGAAAGGTTTTTGCAGAATTGATTAAAAAGGGAGTTGCATGTATCATGCCTGGGCATATTACTTTACCTTCATATCAGAAAGAAAAGATAAATGGTTATTTACCTCCGGCGACTTTATCTCATGAACTATTGACTGATCTATTGAAAAAAGAGATGCATTTTAATGGAGTTGTGGTGTCGGACGCAATGACAATGGCAGGTTTTCGAGGATGGTATAAAAATGATTTAGAAGGGCAAATTGCTAGTTTTTTGGCTGGGGTAGATATATTGCTATGGCCTTCCTACGAATACATGGATTCGGTGGAAGTACGGATTCAACGTGGTGAAATACCGATGGAACGATTGGATGATGCCGTTCGTCGCGTATGGGCGATGAAAGAACGCTTTGGGCTATTAAAGAAAAATAGGGAATTAATACGTTCGATCTCCACAAAAGAAAAGTCTGAAATACGGGAAGCTTCCAAAGAGATTACAGAGCGTTCGATTACTTTAGTCCGAGATGAAGACCATAAGTTGCCACTTTCTTTGGAAAAAGATAAAAAACTGTTGTTGGTAGCTGTAACTCCCGTAGCTCATAAAGGTAATGATCGAGACTTTAAACGATTACAAAATTTGCGTGATGAGTTTGTAAAGAATGGTTTTGATGTTGATTTCCGACGTAATATACTTTATGAAGATCAGGGGTGGCAGGATAATGCGACAGAACTGTATGATAAGGTAATCTTTTTAGTAGCAAGGAACACGCATACTCCGTTTGGACCACTTCAATTATGGGATGATGAGGCTCAATCCGTATGGGCTGCCAACTCTATGGATAAAAGTAAAGTGATTGTTATTTCATTAGGTAGTCCTTATATTGGAAATGAATATTTTGAGCGTGTTAAAACTTATATAAATACCTATTCGAATGATGCTTCCACGCATTCAGCTTTATTACGGATATTAATAGGGAAGCTTCCTTTTAGAGGTAAATCACCAGTTGATTTGGAACGTAAACTATTTACATTTTAATCATTATACTTATGAAGAAACTTTTTTTATTTAATGGAATAATAACCTGCTTCATCGGACTTTGTATGAGTTGCATTGCTCCTGAAAAAACTGCAGGGTTACAAATTCGCGGAGGGCTTCCTAATTTTAATTATAAGATAGAAAAGAGTGAACCTGTATCTGTTGTCTTTTTAGGTGGAAGTATAACAAATCATCAGGGGTACAGAGTACAAATTACTGATTGGCTCAAGCAACAATATAGTAATGTGCAGTTTACTTCTATAAATTCAGGAATTGGTGGAACTGGGTCTGATCTAGGAGTGTTTCGTACAGAGCGTGATGTGTTGCAGTATCATCCGGATTTAGTATTTATTGAATTTGCTGTAAATGATGCCAAAACAGATTCATTGGTAATTGCTAATTCCATAGAGGGAATTGTGCGTAAAATTTGGCATCATAATCCATATACAGATATCTGTTTTCTTTATACGTTAAATGAACCCATGTTGGATGACTTGAGGTCTGGAAAAAACTATCGTTCCGTAAGGTATATGGAAACAATAGCAGACTATTATGATATTTCATCTGTTAATTTTGCCGATGATGTTCTGAAGTTGCTAAATGATGGTAAGTTAGTTTTTAAGGGGGACTCAAAAAAGGAGAATGATGGTAAGATAGTTTTTAGTAATGATGGTACACATCCTACTTACGATGGTGGGCATCCTATATATACAAAAACACTGCGCCAATCTCTATTACAAATGAATAAAGCGCAGCAAAAAGCACATGTATTGAAATCCCCGTTGTATGCAGGTAATTATGAGAAAGCCAAAATGATTCCTATTACAGATTTCGAACATTCTAAAGGTTGGAAAATACTCTCTAAAGATGATAAAGCTTTTTCTTATTTTCAGGGAGATCAAAAAGCATTACCGGTTGTTCTGGAATCTTCAGATCCTGAAGATTTTATAAAAGTACATTTTAAAGGAATCCGTGTTGGAGTATTTGATTTGATTGGCCCCTCGTCCGGAGGGATGACTGTGGAGATAGACCAGAATGATCCTTTCTATATTCGTCGATTTGATAAATATTGTGGAGATCGAAATCGTACTAACTATTGTTTGTTCGAATCATTAAACGATGAAGAACATACGGTGATTCTTCGACCTGATAATAGATGTTTTGAAAAAGCTGAAATATATAGGACAAATCCAAAGCGAATATCAGAAACAGAGTATTTTAATGAGTTTAATACATATTTGGGATACATCCTTTTAGTTGGTGAGGTTATACCAAACTGAATCTTGTAAGAACTGCTTTAAACCACCTTATTATCATAATCGGACTTCTATTTTTTTTGATTATGGTGATAAGGCGGTTATCTGAAATACAGGTTTATACTAAATATCAGTCTTTCTTAAACCACCTGTAAAACCATTTACCCACCTTTTCATAATGCCGGGTTTCGGTATCAGTGTATAGTTTAGAGAAGAACGACGTATCTAATGGTTCTCCCGATTGGTTAGGATATAATACGATTAAGCTATTGTTGGAGAAGTATTTGCTAAGCTGTCTCGGTAGTTTCTCAAAAGAACTGTCGTAAGAGAGAGTTCCCGGTCGTGCGCTGATAATAACTAATAAATGGTCGTAGCTTACTTGTCCCGTCAGCACCAGCAAGTCATTCCAATCTTCCAAAAGGGAGAAATCGGTAAGTGTCTGCTTATGCCGTTTCTTTATCCATGCTTGTAGGCGTATGGTTGTTTTTTCATTGGCAAAGAAATGTACCCGGCATCCGAGGGTACTTCCCATTCTACAGAAATGTTCCATCCAATGAGGAAAACCGGATTCGTATTCGGCTTTAGGAGGGACGGCAATGACAATTCGTTTGATTGTATGGACTGGTATTAGAAACTTAGAGATAATTATCTCACAGTTTAATCCATTCAATAAGTGTTCGGCAAGTATTCCAAAGTATGAGTCTGTGATATTTTTCTTACGATGCAGACCGGTGATAATACTTGTAATCTCATTTTCCTTGACTGAATGTATAATGCCGGAAGCTATATTCAAATCATACCGTGTGACTTTCTTCAGTGGTACATTTGCTTCTGTTGCTGTCGTTTCCGCTTTTTCCAGGTAATATTTGCTTCGAAGTCGTAGATTATCGGAATTATTATTGTCGTTGATTACATTGAGGGCTAGTAGATTATCTTTCAATTTAGAATCACGTATGATTAGAGACAGATTCACCATGTCCTCAATAGTGTCCGGGTTGGCTATGGATACTAAAATCTTTTCTGTTTCTTTTGAAGATTCATTTTCCGATAGTGAGTCATCCATTGCCACCTTTCTGGCTGCCCGTTCGGTAATCAGTGAGCTCACTACGCAAGTGACCAGGATAAGCAAGACTGTACCGTTCAGTACATCGTCATTCAGCAAGCGCTCGCCGGTGGGCAGAATAATGTTATATCCAACCAATACGGCTGCCAATGTGGCTGCTGCCTGTGCGTTACTTAAACCATACATCAGATTTCGTTCAAGAACAGACATCTTGTATATCTTTTGTGTCAGCCAGCAAGCAATCCATTTGCCTGTCAGTGCCATGGTTATCATTACGGCAGCAACTTTTAAAGCATCCCCATGTCCGAAAATAACCCGTAGGTTGATTAACATTCCTACTCCGATAAGGAAATAAGGAATGAAGAGGGCATTACCGACGAACTCTAAATGATCCATCAATGGAGAAACGTGCGGAATGAGCCGGTTGAGTACCAATCCGGCGAGGAAAGCTCCCAAAATACCTTCCATACCTACGAGTTCCATCAGTCCTGCTCCTAAAAAGACCATTGCAAGCACAAAAATGAACTGCATTACGTTGTCATTGTATCGGTGGAAGAACCAGCGACCGATGCGTGGGAAAAAATAGATGATAAGTGCTCCTAGAAAGATTACCTTTACTACTAGCCAAATCCAGAATAAACCACCGGTTTCTCCTTTGAATAATCCGCCTATAACGGCTAGTACCAACAGCGTGAGCGTATCCGTTACCGCCGTTCCTCCTACGGCAATACTTACACTACGATGGCGTGATATACCGAAGCGGGTGACGATGGGATAGGCAACGAGTGTGTGGGAGGCATACATACTGGCTAGCAGTACAGAAGTGATTACGCCGTATTTCAGATAAGATACATTTGCCACGAACCCAATCCCGATGGGAATGATGAAAGCCAGTAATCCCAACACTAATGCTTTGTTTCGCGTCTCTTTGAAGTCTCCCATGTTCATTTCCAGACCAGCCAGAAACATGATGTAATAGAGCCCGACTTTGCCGAATAACTGAAAACTGCTATCACGTGCCAGGATATTAAATCCATGTTCGCCAATAGCCAATCCTGCCAGGATCATACCGATAATATGAGGGATGCGCAGCTTATTCAATAATATCGGAGCAAACAATATAATTAGGAGTACAAGGAGAAATATCCATGTAGGGTCGGTGATAGGGAATGTTAAATCAAGGCCAATCCAATCCATAATTTGACAAGTTCGTGATATTTGTTCCGCAAAATAACCTAAAAAAATGCTTCTAAAAAAGGATTAGTTAATAAAATTAGTCATTTATTTTTTCTCCAGATTCATGATTGATGGAATGAAGAATGCAAGTGTCCCTGTTATCACAATTGCAATACCGCATATAACAAAGACATTGGCTATGCCGATAGCGTCTGCTATAAATCCGGTTGCCAGTAATCCTAAAATGGAGGGTAACAAACTGATACTGTCGAACAAAGAGAATACGCGCCCCAAGAAAGACACTTCAATCTGTGTTTGTAACAAAGCTGTAAACGGACCGGAATAAAACGGCATGGAAATACCCTGTACTATTGCAAATATTGCATAGATAATGAATGCTGAAGGGGGAAGGACTCCGGAAACGAAAATAGAAACTCCTATTATGATATAAGATATGTTTATCATGACGACCTTTCGGATGCGCGGATTCCATATTCCCAGTAAAATACCACCGACTAATGCTCCCGAACCAAAAAGAAGTTCTATCAGGCTGACTTGATAAGCTGTTCCAGAGAAGTTTTTCAGGGTCATCAACGGTATCAGAGCAACAACAGGCATGATAAAGAAAGTGATGAGTACTTCAGTGACCATCACCCATTTCAAACCACAATTGCTACAGATTGCCTGAAAGCCTTCCTTCATATCCCGGAGTACATTATTGGTTGTTTCAGTTTCTGTTTTTTCCGGATTAGGAATAAATACAAACATGAGTGTCGTACAGGCTATGGCGGCTCCGGCAACGTCGAGCAACATAACTACACTCATATTCGTACTGACAATCAGCGCGGCACCTAACACAGGACCGCAGATATTACATAAGGCCTGTATTGTCTGATTAATGCTGGCAATACGCGTCAGTTCTTTTTCAGGAGCAAGCAGCGGTATGGATGATTTCATGGCAGGTGCGTGGAAAGCACTTCCGACAGAACGGAGCATAAGCAGCAGATAAATCTGCCAGATTTCGATAACGTCCAGATAGAATAATAACGCAATAATGCCCGAACAGAGTGCAACGAAACTGTCTGCCAATATCATAGTCCATTTCCGACTCCACCGATCGACGAAAACGCCGGCAAAGGGGCCTAATACAACTTGGGGTAAAAGTGCGGCGATAGTAGCAAATGAAAGCACCTCTGCCGAACCGGTCTCAAGACTGATCCACAGAACAATGGCAAACTGGGCAATAGAACTGCTAAGAATAGAAAATAACTGTCCGGACCATATAATGATAAATTTCTTTTTCCAATTATTCATAATACTTTATTGATTACGGATGATGATAAGGGGATTGCCTGTCTGTATATAAAGAGGGCAAATACCATTATGACTAAATAATAAACAAATGATTGAGAGAAATTGCTTTGATTTTTGTTGTTTTCCTGTAATGGAGGAAAGAAATAAAAAAACGGAAGCCCAGCTAAGAGAGCTCCAAATGAGGTACGGATAAAATGAATTGATAAATAACTTTCATATTCTCAAGTTCGGTTTTTGATTCGGCAAATGTAGACAAAAAATGCCGTTCTCCTGCAAAACGGGTTCATAAAAAAAGAAAATTCGTCTTGAAATGGCTTCTGTAAGGCTCTAATAAAATTCTAATAGCGTTCTAACAAATCTCTAACAGGCTTCCGGAATACCTCCACTTACCTTTGCATCCGAAAAAGAATGCTAACTATATTTTTATGGATGATGATGAAAAAGAAAAATTTGCAAATACTTTTAATTTGCGGTGTATTGCTAGTTACCGCATGCAAGAGTAAATCAAAGGAAGAACAACAGAGTGGTTATCGTATGGAAGGTGACACTGTACAGATCACAGACCGTTTTTTATCTGAAAAGATAAAAGTGACTGAGGCCAGACTTGAACCTTATTCCAAAGAAGTGATTACTTCCGGTGTGGTACGTCCTATTCCTACCCGTTATGCCTGCATTGCTTCCCCTTTTGCAGGAAGAGTTACAAAATCGTATATACAAATCGGACAACAGGTAAACCGGGGAACCCCTTTGTTTGAAATCAGCTCACCGGATTTTACTACGGCACAAAAAGAATACTTCCAGGCATTATCGTCACGTGAGCTGGCTAAGAAAGATTTAAAGCGCAAAGAAGACCTGATAAAGAACGGGGTTAGTTCACAGAAAGAGCTGGAAGAAGCACAAAATGCTTTGCTTATTGCCGATAAAGAGTTTGAAAATGCGTCTGCTGCATTGGAAGTATATCAGGTAGAGCATCCGGAGAATATGATACTGGGGCAGCCTCTTGTGGTACGTTCGCCTATTTCGGGCGAAATTATAGAGAATAATATTGTGACCGGACAATACCTGAAAGATGATACCGAACCTGTTGCGATAGTGGCAGACCTGTCGGAAGTATGGATTGCCGCCCAAGTGAAAGAAAAGGATATTCGATTTATCAATGCAGGCAGTAGTCTGGATATAGAAGTGTCGGCATTACCGGGGAGGGTGATTAAAGGTAACGTTTATCATGTAGAAGAGGCGGTTGACGAAGATACAAGGTCTATCAAAGTACTTTCGGTTTGTGATAACCCGAAGAAACAATTGAAATTGGGTATGTATACTACCGTCCATTTTCTTAGTGCTCCTATTGAACAGATTCAGATTTCGGAGAGCGCATTGTTGCAGGGAGAGAAAGACAGTTATGTGTATGTGCAGGTTACTCCGGATATCTTTGTAAGAACACCGGTGAAGGTAGAAGCGACCAAAGATGGATTTGCTGTGATAAATGATGGATTGCATCCGGGAGATAAAGTCATCAGTGAAGGAGGATATTATTTAAAATAGGAGATTATGAAGAAGGATTTGATGCTTTCAATTATACAGAAAAGATGGATAATGCTTTGTCTGTTTGTGATGATGTGTGTTTTCGGATATTACTCATGGACGCAACTTTCAATAGAAGCCTATCCGGATATTGCAGATGTCACATCGCAGGTTGTTACCCAAGTGCCGGGGCTGGCTGCCGAAGAAGTGGAACAACAGATCACTATTCCTTTGGAACGTGCCATCAACGGTTTGCCTGGCATGCATGTTATGCGTAGCAAAAGTACGTTCGGACTCTCTATGATTACGATTGTATTCAAGGATGGGACAGAAGATTATTGGAGCCGTCAACGGGTACAGGAAAGATTGAATGAAGTGGAACTACCTTATGGGGTAGCCCCCGGACTCGATCCGCTGACATCACCTGTGGGAGAGGTTTACCGTTACATTATAGAAAGTGACCAACATTCACTTCGTGAACTGACCGACCTCCAGAATTGGGTGGTTATTCCCCGTATCAAAGAAGTTTCAGGAGTGGCGGATGTAACAAATTTCGGAGGTATCACCACCCAGTTTCAAGTCGAAATAGATCCTTATAAACTGGAACAATATCACTTATCCCTTAGTCAGGTTATTGAGGCTATTGAAAATAATAATGCCAGTGTGGGAGGCAGCATATTGAATAGAGGAGATCTGGGGTATGTGGTACGTGGTATAGGATTGATAGAGAATCTGGACGATTTGGGGCATATTGTAGTCACTACAACTTCCGGGGTTCCTGTCTTTTTAAATGATATCGGTTCTTTGAAATACGGTAATCTGGAGAGGAAAGGTGTGTTGGGATATACCGATCGTACCCGTGATTATTCGGAAAGTTTGGAAGGGATTGTGCTTCTTCTGAAACATGAAAATCCGTCTAAGGTATTGGATGGCATTCATGCGGCAGTGGATGAATTGAATCATGAAATTTTGCCGGAGGGGGTGCGTATACATACTTTTCTGGATCGTACCAGCCTAGTGGACACAACTTTGGATACTGTTTCCCATACGCTCTTAATGGGGATGGCATTGGTTGTTATTGTGCTTATTTTGTTTTTGGGCAACTGGCGTGGAGCATTACTGGTTTCAATCACCATTCCGGTATCCTTGCTTATCGCTTTTATCCTGATGCATCTTACGGATATTCCTGCCAATCTTCTGTCACTCGGAGCCATAGATTTTGGAATCATTGTAGATGGTGCCATTGTTATGCTGGAAACTATTCTCAAGAAACGTGAGGATTATCCCGAACAGTACATCGAAGAAAAAAGTATCGCACAACGAGCCAAAGAGGTAGGACGCCCGATTCTTTTCTCCACCATAGTCATTATTACAGCCTACTTGCCATTATTCGCTTTCGAACGTGTGGAACGTAAACTGTTTACTCCTATGGCATTTACGATGAGTTATGCAATGATCGGAGCACTTTTGGTTGCTCTTCTGCTGATTCCGGGACTGGCTTATGCTATTTACCGTAAGCCGCGCAAGGTCTATAAGAATAAATGGCTGGAAAAATTGAAGGAGAAATATACTGGCGCAATAGAGAAACTCATTCAGAAACCAGTAAAGACCATACTCTTTTCATGTTTGATTCTGATTGCGGGTATCGTGTTAAGTGGTGTTGTAGGGAAAGATTTCCTTCCTGAATTGGATGAGGGTTCGATCTGGTTGCAGGTGAATCTTCCTCCCGGCATTTCTGTTGAGAAATCGAGAGAGATGTCCGATACACTTCGTTCCCGTACGATGAAGTATCCCGAAGTAACTTATATCATGGTTCAGGCAGGGAGAAATGACGATGGTACAGATCCGTTCACCCCTTCGCATTTTGAGGTATCTATCGGGATAAAGCCTTATGATGAATGGCCGAAGGGAAAGACCAAGCAAGATTTGATCCATGAACTGGAAGAAGAATATAAGACGCTACCCGGTTTTAGGGTCGGATTTAGCCAACCGATGATAGACGGGGTGATGGATAAAATAGCCGGTGCACATAGTGAATTGGTTGTAAAGGTGTATGGTGAGGATTTTCGGGAAACACGTCGTATTGCGGAAGAAATCACCCGGGCGCTGGGAACGGTGAAAGGTGCCGTTGATCTGGATATTGACCAGGAACCTCCATTACCTCAACTGCAAATCATTATGAATCGGGATGCGATTGCCCGATATGGGCTGAACGTGTCTGATGTGGCTGATTTGATAGAGGTGGCAATCGGAGGGAAAGCTATTGCTCAGCTTTATCAGGGAGACCGTCAGTATGACATTACCTGTAAATATAAAGAAGAAATGCGGGATACACCCGAAAAGATAGCCGGATTGATGCTGACCTCTTCTACCGGAGCTAAAATCCCCCTTTCTCAGGTAGCCGAAGTGAAGTTAAGTGTTGGAGAAAGTACGATCACGCGTGAAATGAACAGACGTCACCTGACGGTAAAGTTGAATCTGCGTGGACGCGATCTGGCTTCTTTCTTAAAAGAAGCGCAGAATGTGATCGATGCGAAAGTGAACTATGATAAAAGCAAATATACAGTCAAGTGGGGAGGGGCTTTCGAAAACCAGCACAGAGCTTATACCCGTCTTTCTGTCATTCTTCCGTTGACGCTGATGTGTATGTTTATTTTGCTTTATGTTACGTTTGGAAAATTCCGGCAAGCCGGTCTGGTATTGTCCATCGTGCCGTTGGCGCTCTTTGGCGGAATGCTTGCGCTCAATGTACGCGGTATGACATTGAATGTATCGTCTGCCGTGGGCTTTATTGCCATGTTCGGACTTTCCATTCAAAACGGAATTATCATGGTATCTCAGATAAATAACTTGCGTAAAGGAGGAATGGAACTTCGGAAGTCTGTTATCGAAGGGGCACGTCAACGGTTTCGTCCTATCCTGATGACCTCGGTCACTACGGTACTCGGACTGTTTCCCGCTTCTCTGGCAACCGGGATCGGCAGTGATGTGCAACGTCCTCTGGCAACGGTTATTGTGTATGGATTGATGTTCTCAGCACTCATTTCTATGTTTGTGCTTCCGGTTTTTTACTATCTGATTGAGAATAACGTTTTAAATAAAAAGCAGAATGATGAAAAGGAATATACACTTTAATATCTTACTCCTTTTATTGCTTGTGGAAGCAATATCTGTTCGTGCAGTGGCGCAAATTCCAGACAGGACTCTCTATCAGAGTATCTCTCTCGATGAGTATCTGAAACGGGTGGGGGAAGGTAATCTAAACTATCTGGCAGAAAAATTGAATGTAAGTATAGCTGATGCGGAGATGATTGCGCAAAAAGTGCTTCCTGATCCGGAAGTGGGATTTGAAGCCGGTCATGAGACTTTTTCATTAGGGCTTTCCTATTCACTGGAATTAGGAAACAAACGAGGGGCACGGATAAGGTTGGCACGTAGTCAGATGGAACTTGAAAAACTAATCCTGGAACAGTCATTTCAGAATTTGAGGGCTGAAGCTGCCAGTCTTTTTTTGGAGGCAATTCTTCAAAGAGAGTTGCTTGAAGTACAGCAAAGTTCTTACCAGTATATGTTGCAATTGAGTCAATCAGATAGTTTACGTTATGTAGCGGGAGAGATTACAGAGAATGATGCCCGGCAATCAAAGTTGGAAGCTGTCACTTTGCTCAATGCGGTTTATAGTCAGGAAGCTGCCTATCAGTCGGCATTGGTCGTGCTGAATAGACAGATGGGAATGGCTGCGGACACTCTTTATATTCCGTTGGGTAATTGGGATGAATTAAACCGTGAATTTTATCTTTCGGAGTTGATTAAAGTAGGTCTGGATAATCGCATAGATTTGTTTACGGCTCAAAAAAACACGGAAATTACTTCCCGTGCATATAAACTGACGAGGGCAGAACGTCGCCCGGATATTGGTCTGTCCGTTTCTTATGAAAAAGACTGGAATCGTTTTTTTCCATCGGCTCGTTCTGCTACGGTAGGAGTGTCTGTTCCTTTAGCCTTTTCGAATATCAATAAAGGGACCGTTAAGGCTGCTAAATTTCGTATTTCCCAGTCCGAAATTCAGGAGAAAGATATAGAGCAACAAATACAGGCAGAGATTATGCAGGCATGGTTCAATTATGAAGCAGAGAAAAAGAAAGTGGTTCAATTTAAGTCGGGAATGCTTGGAGATGCTCAAAAAGTAATGGATGGGATGGTATATAAATACAAACGTGGTGAAACCAACATTTTGGATGTATTAGTCGCCCAACGTACCTATAATGAAGTGCAGCAAGAATATCTTGAAACAATGAAAGGATATGCTGTCTCGTTGGTAGAGCTTGAAAAAGCTTGTGGTATTTGGGATATACGTTTTTAGTAAGGGGGAAATTTTTATCCGGTTCTACGTCCGGCAATGACAGTAGAACCGGATATTTATTTTTAGAATATTAAATCGCAATTCTGCTTCTTCATTTTAAAACATGGTTCTATATTCTTCCTGTTTTTTCTTGGGCAATTTCTTTATGACTTCTTCTACTGAATGACTAATCAGCTCTTTTATAAGTTTGTCGGGCACATCTCCCTCTAAATATACGGTTATCCAATGTTTCTTATCAGAGAATGGTCCCCAAAAGATATCTCCATACTGTTCTATTAATTCTTCTGCCTTATCAGGAGCACATTTCATATCAGCCCAGAATCTTCCGTTCTTTGGTTGTAATGTAGCAAAAGTGAACATTTTATCCATGACCTTAAAAACCAGGATATTTTCACCAAACGGCATACATTCTGTTGCTCCTTTAACAGACAGACAATAGTCTCTATACTCCTCTATATTCATGATTTCTCTCTTTGTTCTTTTTCAAATGGCAAATATATCATTTTCAGTTTGTTTAGATAGAGTGATTCGGAAATTTTTATTTATTGCTTACATTTGAAGAATGGCAAATCTTAAAGTCCTTTCCGATATTGCAGTGGAGTGATACTTGTGCGTCTCTTGAAGAATTTACAAAAAGCCGAGGCATCTGAAAAATGCAATTCGTCGGTAATCTCTTCTATGGAATGGTTACTCTGATTGAGCAGGATGCAGGCTTCGCAATAAAGCAAATCGTATATAAGTTCGGAAACGGTATGTCCGGTCAATCGTTTGATGACCCAGTTCAGGTGGTGGGAGGTGATCGATAGCCGATTGGCATAGAAAGCAGTTTCGTGTTCCTCCTTATAATATGTCTTTAATAATTTCACGAAAGACTGAAGAATCTGCTCCGAACGATTCAAGTCAACAGAAGAGGGAGTTAATGCAAAGTGGCAGTCACCGATGTGTATCCAATCGAGCAAAAAGGCGATAAAGGCATTCTGAATAGTTTCAGTTTGCAGATGATGTTCTTTTTGCCCGATTCGTTTTTGGATATGCTCGATGTTGTGGTGCAAAACTCTGCTTTCATCATCATTCAGATGCAGGACAGGATTGATATACAGTTTCAGACTGCGGTTCAATTGCTTGAAAACTTTCTCCATGGAGGGAGTCACTTCCAGGATGGACTTCCGGACCAATAAGACAGTCATGCAGAAGTTCTCTCCGACGGTGACTAACTGGAGAACATGAATAGGAGATATAACGATAAAACTATTTTTCACCAGATGATAAGGCTTATAGTTAATCATCACCTGTGCCTCTCCCTGTTCCACCAGCAAGTAGATATATGAGTTATTATTGATTGCTATATTATCATATTCGGTATATCCGTTCGTAGGGCTGGGATGCCACACAGTGAGCGAATAAGTACGGAGCTCCTCCAGTTCCTTTTCGCCCAATAACTTCTGTATATTTAATAAGTTCTTTTTCATATCCGTATATTTCAGAGTACAAAGATAGTAAATCTTCATTTAAAACCATTTTTGGCAAATATTGAACTCTAACGATACGATGGAATGCCGCTACCTTTGTGCGCCAAATAACAAAGGATAAGTTTATGATAAGATTTCTCTGTTTTTTCATTCTTATTTCATCTTCTGTCATGAATCTGCGGGCACAGGAAAGCCCGGTTCTGAAATTGTCTTTGCAAGAAATACTGGATTTATCCGACAAGCAGAGTCATACATTGAAAAAAGGAAACTACAACATCGAACGTGTGGAAAATGAACTCGCCGCATCGCGACTGCAATGGGCGCCGGAGCTTTCTCTTTCTGTTTCGGCCGGCTATTTAGGGAATGCGACATTGACAAATCGTGATTTTTCCAACCGGGAGGTGGTTGATATGCCCCATTTCTCCAATAAATTGGTGTTGCAACTTACACAAACCGTCTATGATGCCAGTATGTTGGAAGAGATCAAACAACAGCGTACAGCTACGGAACTCGCGTTCGCGCAACAAGATGTGCAGAAACAGGAAATACGTTTCATGTTAGTGGAATGGTATCTGTCTTACCTGAAACAGATAAATGAAAAGGAAGTCTACCTGAATGATAAAGCCCGTCTGGAAAAACTTCTTTCGGAAACCAGGGAACGGTATAAGCAGGGTACGGCACTCAAAAGCGATGTGACAAACTATCAATTGGAAGTGAAGAACAAAGAACTGCTCCTTACTAAGAACGCCAACCGGATACGCATCATCAACTATCAGTTGGCAAAACTTTTGGGACTGCCCGAAAATACGATGATTACTCCCGACGATTCTTTTCTTGCCGGGAAGCCGGACAGTTTGAGAATAGAAGCCGATTTCTTCAGTCCTGCACAGGCTCCACAGCTTCAGGAGAGTATGAAACAGTACGAACTATTCCGGCAAAAAGAAAGGTCGGTCAAAGTGAAACGCCTGCCGAAACTCTTCGTTTGGGGTGAAAACTCACTGAAAGGACCGATAAGTACGGCTATGCCTCCCATCAATAAGAATATGAATGACTGGGGACTGGGGCTGGGACTCTCTTTTAATATCGGTAACCTGTATAAGTCGGGCAGGAATATCAAAGCCGCTTCCTATGCTACCCGGATGTACAAGGAACAGACGGAACTGATACAGGATCAACTGGATACGGAACTGTATACCGCCCGTACTAAACTGGAAGAGGCGCTTGATGAACTGGCTATTCGCCGTGATTACAAGGTGCTGGCCTCCGAATTGTATGAAGTGGTATACGAACGTTATTCCAACGGAATGGCTATTGTGACGGAAATGATGGATGCCGGAAATGAATTATTATCTGCCGATATTGAATATCTGAATATGCAGATTGAAACATTCCGCTATTACTACATGCTTAGAAAGATAGCCGGAACACTGTGATAAACAAACGATTGGTACATCAATAAACGTTCACCGATAATGGAAAAAGCACATTTAAGAAAAAAGAAAATAAACCGCTTGGTACGAGTCTTCACAGTCATCCTGCTTGTTGGAATAGGATATTATACCGCATTCCGCATGCTTCATTGGGGAAATGTGGAATTTACGGAGAATGCACAGGTTAAACAGTTGGTAGTCCCTGTGAACAATCGTATTCAGGGGTATATCAGAGAAATCACGTTCAATGAGTATCAACCGGTATGCAAAGGTGATACCTTGATTATCATTGAGGATGAGCAATACAGACTGCAATTAAGCGAGGCCGAAGTGCAATACCAGCAAGCACTGACCGAACAGACAGAAATAGAGTTGGCACTCATGTCGGCTGTGAATGACATCAACGTTGCCGAATCGAATATTGAGAAAGCGAAGATTGAAAAAGAGAATGCCTTTACCACCTATTCAAGATATCAGAGACTCTTGGAAAAAGAGGCCGTCACACGCGAACTGTTCGACCATGCCCGTACCGATTACGATGTGAAAAAGACCCAATATGAGACATTACTCAAAGGACAGAAAAATGTCATATTGAATAAGAAACAACAGGAACAGAAACTCAAACAGGTGGAAGCGCAAATCCGACTGGCGGAGTTGAAAAGAGAGACGGCATCGTTGCATCTCTCTTATACGGTAGTTACCGCACCTTGCAACGGAGTGATCGGCAGGAAAAATATTCAGGTAGGCCAACTTGTTCAGAACGGGCAGACATTGGTTGATATTGTCGATAGTCGGGAGAAATGGATTACAGCGAACTTCCGGGAGTCGCAGATTGCGCATATCCGCGAGGGGCAGAAAGTGGAGATTAAAGCGGATGCCTATCCCGGAGAAAGTTTTACGGGGATAGTGCAATCTCTGTCCGATGCGACAGGAGCGGCGTTTTCACTGATTCCGCAGGATAATGCTACCGGAAATTTCGTGAAAGTGGAGCAACGAATACCTGTGCGCATCGAGTTTGATGCACAAACCTCGCAAGAATGTCTGAAACGGTTGAGAGCCGGAATGAATGTAGAATGTCTGATACGCTATTAATTCATGAAAGCAATGACCGGACATCGCATCCGTTGTTTTAGAAATTTCGTTCCCGATCCTGTCCGTTTCTGGATAATGATTGTCATCTCATTGATTTATCTGTTGTCGGGTGCTGCTCACATGGCTTCGATGAGTTATCAGGTCAATGGGTTGTCCCTGTTGCAGGAAGATACAATCATGATCGGGTATATGGCTTTCATTGGGATGAATGTCAGCTTTCCGATGCTTTTCCGGCTACGCTTCAGGTTTACCACCCGTTCCATATTGCTTGTCTCTACGGTGGTCATCATCTGTTGTCATGTAGCGATATTGGAGACGGCTAATGTCTGGATACTCTGTATCATAAACTTCATAGCCGGCTTTTTCAGGATGCTGGCTGTTTTCGAAGCGATGGTCTGCATCCAACTGATTCTTACGCCTACCCGCAATTATGCGGTATTCTATTCTGTTGTTTTTCTAACTGTACAGGGAAGTTCGCAACTCTTTTCACCGATTGTTGCTGATATTATTCACGCTTATTCCTTGCACTATCTGCATTATCTTATCATCCTATTGCTGTTTTTTACTTTCTTGGTAGTAGCTTTCCTCATCCGTCATTACCGGGAGGGTAAGCGGATACCGCTATATGGTATTGATTGGAATGGGTTCGTATTATGGAGTATTATTCTGTCATTGATCCTGTTTATTATTACTTATGGGAAATATTATGAATGGCTGGCATCTTCTCAAATACGGATAGCTTTGGTCGTGCTGGTGATAGCCGGAGGACTTCAACATCTCAATATAAAGACCGTTAAACGTCCTTATATCAGTCCGGCGGCATGGCGTTATCCGAATTTGTGGAAAATCCTGTTACTGTTTGGCGTTATCTATATCCTGCAAGCTGCACCGGGATTGTTGCAGAATCCTTATATGGCAGGCATTCTTCATTTTGACCAACAGAATATAGCATATCTCAATTACTATTCGCTGGCGGGAATGTGCTTGAGTGCCGTTATCTGTTATTACTATTTCAGGAACCGGAAAGGGCTTCGCCCGTTTATTATCGGCGGATATGGTCTGTTCATTCTCTATCTGCTACTGATGTATTTCTACATCAATCCCGAATGTAACATCGAACGTTTTTATTTTCCGTCATTGATTCGTGGATTCGGGCTGTTATGGCTATATATTATCTTGACTCTTTATATTTCCTATGTAGTTCCGTTCATGCATAATTTTCAGTCTTTATGCATTATCGGATTCATGCGTATGTCGCTGGGAACGCCATTGGGAATGTCCGTTATCGACAACCTGATGCTCTATTTCACACGTAAGAATACAATGCTTCTCTCATCGGAAGTAGATGCATTGAAAATACAGACTTCTGAATATTCACTGATAGGACTGCAAGAACGAATCACGAGGCAAGTCTCCATGTTGTCCATCAGAGAAATGTATGGCTATTTAATCATAGCCTCCCTCATTCTGTTGGTTGCTCTGTTGTTCGAGAAGAAAGTAAAACTACGTAAGTTCAGTTTTTCTTTCCCCAGTATGTCGAGCATCCGCTACATGATTCGGCGAGGAATGAAGAACACTAATTAATACTGCTCTTCTACCTTTATCATGTCAATAGCTTCTGTCTTGGAATCGTAGAATAAGATACCCTCCGTTCTATCGTCCAACTGTGCCATTAATTCTCCTTTCGAATTCCAGACAGATGATTTTCCGGCACATTCATATCCTCCTGATTCTCCGATATAATTCGACATGAAAGTCGTCATCCCGTTGGTGGAGGCTATTCTTGAAAGTTTTTCTATATCGGCATCCACCCCATTGATGGAGTTTAGAACACTTGCCATGTAGGCTGTTGCATTCATTTGGCGTGCATAGCCTGCATGCTCGCTGTTGGATAACTCGTAGCATATAGCGGGTGCAATCCTGTTCTCTTCATCGTAGGGAATGATGCAGGGAGTATGTCCGGCTGTAAATATACCTTCTTCGGAGGGGTATAAGTACTGCTTTGAGTAAGTGACTCTTTCCCTGTTGGGATGAAAGATAATCATGCTGATAAATAAATCATCATTATTTATGGTGGGAGCTCCGACACATAGAATGATATTATATTGGTCGCTAATCTCTTGCAAAGGAGTCAGGCGGCTGTCATCGGAATGTATGGCTAAACTTCTGGCTAGTTCAGGCTCATAACCCGTCAGAGACAGTTCCGGAAACATCAATAAGTCCGGTTGCTTTTCTAGGGCATTGTTTATGAACTTCAGATGTTTATCCAGATTTCTTTCAATATCCCCTTTCAGAGGCTTTATTTGTGCAATACCAATTTTCATATCTTCGTAAATGTAGTTGTTTTAAAAGGCAAACAGTGCATCTTTTTTAATCAGCTTTTTCAGAGCATCCGTTTCAGCTTTGCCCTGATCCGGCTCAAACTTACCGGAGTTATTCCCAGATAAGAAGCAAGACATTCCAACGGCATTCTCTGCAATAACTCAGGATTGTTCTGGATCAGTTTCATATACCGTTCGGACGCATTAGTGAATAATAGGGAAATAAGCCTTTCTTCCGTTTGCATGAATTCGGATTCGGCAAACTTACGTCCCCAGTTGGCGATATGAATGTCTTCCTTGAATAATTCCTGTAAGTCTTTACGCTTCAGTAAATACAACTCCGACTCCTCCATCAACTCCATCGACTCATATCCCTGCTGGTTATCCACATAACTTTTCAGCGAGACAATGGCAGAACCCTCTTTCCCGATCCAGAATGTAACTTCTTTCCCATCCACAGGAATATAAGCTCTGACAATCCCTTTCTCGATAAAAAAGATATTCGTTTCAGTTTTACCGGCCTCCAGTATATGATACCCTTTGGGATATGTCACTTTTGACAGATGCTTTGTCAATTTATCCATCGAAGCCTCCGGTATCGGGTATATCTTATTTATAATCTCGTGTATATCCATATAACATGAATCATTTTCTGCAAAAATACAAAAAGTTAGATTAGGAAAGAGGAATTGTTCATACTCTTATGCAGTCATTTCTTATCAAATGTAAAGTGAAAGCTCCGGCCGTCTGCCTAATTTTGCAGTCTGATTTTAAAATAGAAAGATATGAATTGGATAATATTGATTATTGCCGGACTCTTTGAAGTCGGCTTCACCTTTTGTCTGGGTAAGATAAAAGGAGCAACGGGCACTGACTTTTATTTGTGGGGAACAGGATTTGTGATATCTGTAACGTTGAGCATGTACCTTCTGGCAAAAGCTACCCAAACATTGCCTATCGGTACGGCCTATCCTGTTTGGACCGGAATAGGAGCAGTGGGGACTGTATTGGTTGGCATTCTATTCTTTCACGAGCCGGCAACTCTGGGACGTCTGTTCTTTATGGCGACTTTGATTATTTCAATTGTAGGATTGAAATTGGTGTAATTTAAAAAGGATCTGAACCATTGTCCTTTTTGCATAAATCAAGTACTGAAAAATGAAAGGGTATCGTAATCAATAGATGAAAAAATAGTTGGATGAATTTTTATTTAGTCTGCGAATATTAGCCATTTAGAGGAAAAAGTATTTTAATAGGTAAAATTTTGGTTTATAAAATAAATTTATATATTTGCAGAATATAATAGGCGTATCTCGCCGACAACTAAACTATTATTCTATTCACTATTATCGATTTAAAAATGAAATCTACTGATTCCGAACCCCAAGGAGTCGGTATGGAACTGGAGCAGTACCGTACCCGGCTCGAGCAAATGGTTGAAGAGAAGTCTAAAGACCTGATTGCTATTCAGGAAAATCTGGAAGCAACCAACCGACGGCAGGCGTTGTTTATCAAGGTACTGCAAATTCTGCAACTGGAACCGGACATACCTACAGCCATGAATATGGCACTTGCCGAAATCGGCCGTTATACCGGTGTCGACCGTTTGGCAACGTGGGAGAATCATCTCGACGGAGTTACGTATGGCTGCACCTACGAATGGTGTAACGAGGGGATTGAGCCTGCCATAGATTATCTGCGGAGTATGACCATTGAAGCGGGAAAACCCTGGTTCGACATGCTTGAAGAAAACCATATCATCTGCACGTCCGATATTTATTCACTCGATCCTTTCATAACTCAAATGCTCGAAGTGCAAGGTGTGAAAGCCATTGCTGTCTTTCCTTTGTCACAGTTGGGGGTACATTTCGGTTTTCTTTCATTTAACTTCTGCTGGAAGAAACAATGGGATGAAAAAGATGTGGAACTGATGGGGCAGATTTCGCAGATTGTGTCTACTGCTACGAAGCGCTGGCAGGTCGAAATATCCCTGCAACAATCGCAGCGTACAATGCAAAAGGTATTGGACAATATCAATGCTAATATTTTTGTTAGCGATTATGACTCTCTGGAGGTGCTTTTTGCAAATAAGCCTTTCAGGGAAGAAGCCGGGCAGGTTCCGGAAAGGGCAACATGTTGGCGAATGTTGAATGCAGGCCTGAATGACAGGTGCGAACATTGCCCGAAACCGCAACTGCTCGATGCCGACCGTAAGCTTACGGGTGTTCATTTCTGGGAAGACTATAATCCTAAAACCGAACGCTGGTACACCATCCAGAGTATGGCGATCAAATGGCTCGACGGACGATGGGCTATCATGGAATTGGCAACTGACATCACCACCCGCAAGCACGTGGAACTGGAACTGATTCAGGCGAAAGAGAAGGCCGAAGAATCCGACAGGCTCAAATCGACATTCCTTGCCAATATGAGTCACGAAATACGTACTCCTCTCAACGCTATCGTAGGCTTTTCGAGTCTGCTTGCCGAAACAGATGAGATAGAACTGCGTCAAGCATATATGTCGCTGGTGCAGGAGAACAACGAACTGCTGCTCAATCTTATTTCCGATATTCTGGATATTTCCAAGATTGAGGCCGGCACGATAGAACTTACTACCGGATGGGTGGATGTACCTCAACTTTGCCGGGAAGTGATTGCTACTTTCTCACATAAGAAACATGATGGAGCAGTAGAACTGCGCTTTGACGAAAGTTCACCGCAGATCGTGATTGATGCCGACAAGAACCGGATCATGCAGGTACTTTCTAATTTCATGACCAACGCTTTGAAATTCACCACCAAAGGATCAATCACCCTTTCTTATACATTGAATGATGACGGCCAGGTGCGTTTCTGTGTGACAGATACGGGTAAGGGTATTCCTGCTGAACAGTGTCATGATATTTTCAATCGTTTTGTGAAACTGGACTCTTTTGTGCAGGGAGCCGGTCTCGGATTGTCGATATGTCAGAGTCTGGTAGAACGGATGGGCGGAAAGATCGGAGTAGAATCCTGTGTGGGAAAGGGCTCATGTTTCTGGTTTACACATCCATTTACGTCTGCCACCCAATCCGCCTCAACCCTTGTAACAGAGAACGATATGCTTGCGACTCTAAAGAAGGCTGTTTCGAGAAATTATAAACCTCTGATTCTGGTAGCCGAAGATATAGATAGTAATTACTTACTGATCGAGGCACTGCTCAAGAAAGACTATCGTCTGGTGAGGGCGCACAACGGCAGTGAGGCCATAGAGCTTTTTAATGCCGAAACTCCCGATCTCATCCTTATGGATATGAAAATGCCGGGTATAAGCGGAATAGATACAACCACCCTGTTGAGGAAAACCGGAACGCAGGTTCCCATTGTTGCGCTTACGGCATTTGCTTATGCCGACGACAAATCACTGGCTTTCGATGCGGGATGCAATGATTTCCTGACGAAACCGGTTTCGCCACCCGAACTGCGCAGGGTAGTCAGTAAATGGACGGTGAAGTAAATAGCCAGACCTGATATTCTGTTGAGATGAATCAGAGAGAATCTTACTATGAATATTAGCTTTAAGATAATACTAAAAAGAATGAGATACTTCTGTGAAAGAGTGATTTCATTCTTTTTTCATTTTTATTTTTTCCTCTGATTAATTTGCATCTTTCAATATATTATCCGAATATTGCAGAGCAGAAAAAACAGATTATGATTCCAATCGATGAAAAATACATTATAAAAAAGTTGAAGGCTGGGGATAATGAAGCATATAAGTATATATATGATTATCATTATGTTGCTCTCTGTAAACTTAGTTATTATTTTCTGAAAGATAAGGTACAGGCTGAAAGTATAGTGAATGATGTCATTTTTCATCTGTGGGAAATCAGGGATAAATTAGAACTTGTACCTCCCTTACGGAATTACCTGATTGTAGCGGTGCGTAATAAATGCCTGAATTATTTAGCTCTTAAACAACAGGAGATGGAAGTACATTTCTCTACCATTGAACGGGCAGGCATTCAATTACAAAATATCATATCCGACACTCAACAACCTTTAGGTAGCCTGTTAAAAGAAGAATTGGAGTCTAAAATTAAAGAATCCGTCAATAAACTACCACCGGTTTGCAGGCAAGTATTCATCATGAGCCGCTTTCAGGAGATGACTTACGAAGAAATATCACAGAAGCTGGGAATTTCCATCAATACCGTCAAGTATCACATTAAGAGTGCGTTAGTAGTACTGAAAAAAGAACTGGGAACTTTTTTATGTATTATTTTTGCTTTTTATCCTACCCTCCTATAATAAAAAACTGTAGTATATATAAAGGCACTATTTTTATGAATGAACAATCGCTACATACGGATACAGTCAATGATTGGATTATCGGCTATCTCACAAATAGTCTGACCCAGGAAGAAATGCAGTTGTTGCAAGATTGGCTGAATATTTCGGAAGAAAACCGAAAGTATTTTTCCGATATGCAAGAAGTCTGGATAGCCGCTTCAGACGAAGCCGATGAGTTGAACTTCAATAAAGAACAAGCTTATCAATTATTTTTAGAACATACCGGGGCCTCTGTAAAACGGCCGGAAAAACGGAAAGCATTTCACATACGCCCGTGGATGTATGCTGCTGCCATGGTTATTATTGTTTTTGTGTGTGCAACAATCGCTTTTCAGAGTGGGAAGAGAGTACTCCAAAACCAGTTGACACGTATTACTGTTGAGGCTCCTTATGGTTCAAAGACTAAGTTGTATCTTCCCGATGGGACGTTAGTTTGGCTGAATGCAGGTTCTAAGATGAGTTATGCACAAGATTTTGGCATCAATGAGCGTGCTTTGGATTTATCGGGAGAAGCCTATTTTGAAGTTACTAAAAATAAAGAAATACCTTTTAAAGTACACACAGAAGAGCTGGATGTAAAGGTATTAGGTACTAAATTTAACTTTCGGAACTATAAAGACGATCTGGAAGCTAAAGTATGCCTTCTGGAAGGAAAAGTTGCCTTGAACACTCTGCAAAAAGAAACGGTACTTCATCCGAACCAACAGGCATTATTGGATAAGAAGACCGGAAAACTATTTGTTTCTGCTACAAAAGCTATCCACAGTGTTGAATGGACAAATGACCGTCTTTATTTTGACGAAGTATTGCTTTCGGATATCATTAAAGAATTGGAAAGAAGTTATGATGTGAAAATAACCGTTGCAGATGACACTTTGAATACAATTCGTTTTTATGGAAACTTCCGTAAAAGAGAGCAAAGCATTCAGGAAATTATGAATGTATTGTCATCTACAGATAAAATGACTTATACCATTAATGGAAAAAATATTGTGATCACACTTCCCTAATGAACAAATGTTGAACCTTTAAAACTTAAAGAAATATGAAAAGCCATTTAGAAAAACATGATTAACCTCTCTTGATAGAAACATAAAAAGGTCAGGTTCCTTTTCCATCCCCTGACCTCTTGCCTTTCTATCTTAAAAGCCACAGTGACTTTAATTGATGAAAGCTTAGGCAAATATAAATAAATTCCTAAACTTCTCATCCTATTTATCAATTATTTATCCATTGACTTATGAAAAATAAGAAGAAAGTCTTTTTCATGGTCCTGCTCTTGCTATGCTTTCATCTGAGCTTATTTGCCCAGCATATCAGCTTGCAATTGAGGAACGTAACGGTAAAGCAGGCCATCGAAACAATACAGAAGCAAAACGGATATTCATTTGCATTTGCAGCAAGCGATCTGAATACAAAAAAGATTGTGACAGTGTTAGCCAAAGATTTGCCTATTGAAAAGGTTGTAGAACAAGTCTTGGCGGGGCAGGATGTCAGCTATACGATCCAGGGGAAAGATATTGTCATAAAGAAGAAAGGCAGTCAGCCCGTACAGCAATCCTCCAAAAAGTACACTATTAACGGAATAGTAAAGGATATGTCGGGCGAGCCGGTTATCGGTGCCAATATCAAAGAAAAGAATGGTACAACTGGTACAATCTCCGATATGGACGGCAAGTTTCAGTTGGCGGTCAGCGAGGGGAGCATTGTGCAAGTATCCTATCTGGGGTTTCTGACACAAGAAGTGAGCGTGAAGAATAAGAATTACTTGACGGTCATACTGAAAGATGATACGCAGACACTGGACGAAGTGGTTGTGGTTGGGTTTAGTACGCAGAAAAAGATAAACCTGACAGGTGCGGTAGAGAATGTATCATCAGATGTATTTGAAAATCGTCCGGTGGCTAATGTCACACAGATGTTGCAAGGAGCTGTCCCTAATCTGAATATTTCGCTTGCCGACGGCAAACCTAATCAGTCCGCTTCGTATAATATCCGCGGTGTGACATCTATCGGAGCGGGTGGTAGCGCACTGGTCTTGATAGACGGTGTAGAAGGCGATCCGGCCATGCTAAACCCGAATGATATAGAAAGTGTGTCCGTATTGAAAGATGCGGCTTCGGCAGCCATTTACGGTTCACGTGCTCCGTATGGTGTTGTCCTGATTACAACAAAAGATCCGTCGAAGCAAAAAGATAAGTTTACTATCAATTATACGGGAAACTTCTCTTATGAGACTCCGTATGCTATACCGGACGTGGTTGATGATGGTTATGTCTGGGCATATTTGTTCCGTGAGGCAGAATTTAATTATCGCGGGATAGAACCTACCAGTATTAACAAGTCGCAACCTTTCTCAAAAGAATGGTTGGAAACTTTCCGGCAGAGAAAGTTGGCAGGCAACACATTGCAGGCAGCAGTTGGACCTGACGGAAAGTATACTTACTACGGGAATGAAGATTACTATGATGCACTTTATAAAGATCATACATTTGCACAGTCACACAATGTATCTGTCAGCGGTTCGAACGGGAAAATCAGTTACTACACTTCCGCCCGTTTGTACGATTACGATGGTCTGTTCAATTATAACTCGGACACCTACCGTACAATGAATATGCGCACCAAAATCAGTGCACAAGTATTCGACTGGTTGAAAATCTCTAATAACATAGACTATACTCATGATAAATATACGCAACCATTGGGTTATGTAGAGCAGAATGAAGGTCTGGTTTGGAAGGCGATCAATATGGAAGGACACCCGTCCGAACCTATCTTCAATCCGGACGGAACATTGACGCACTCCGGAGCACGTTCTGTCGGCGGGCTGGTGACAGGGGATAACTGGATAAAGCGTACAACAAAAACGTTGAAAAATACGACTACTCTGAATATTACAATGCTGGACAACAAATTACGTTTTACCGGAGACTTCTCTTTCCGTACGAGGGATTTTATAGAAGATAAAAAGACCACTGCCGTTCCATATAGCGATTATGAAGGAGTAATTAAATACCTCGGAGTACCGGAAACTGACGATAAAATGTCCGAAAAAGTGCAACAGACCACTTATATATCCACCAATGTATATGCTGAATATGAGAATACATTTGCAGGAAAACATTATTTGAAAGCTTTAGCAGGATATAACTATGAACAACAGGATTACAAAGCAATCTCTTCGGAGCGAAATGGCCTGTTAATGCCTGATGTGGAAAATATAAACTTTGCTATGGGAGATAATATGTCTATTAAGAGTGATGGTAACCGTTGGCGGTATGCCGGAGCATTTTTCCGGTTGAACTACTCTTATGATAATCGTTATCTATTCGAGGTGAACGGGCGTTATGACGGTTCTTCGAAGTTTCCCGACAATTCGCAGTGGGGATTTTTCCCTTCGGCTTCGGCAGCATGGCGTTTCTCGGAAGAGAAGTTCTGGAAAGTAAATCCTGATATTATCTCCAATGGAAAACTGCGTGTCTCTTATGGTGCATTAGGGAATAGCAATGTGAAGCCTTACTCTTATCTGGAGAAGTTTGCATTGAAGACTTATTCCACTACCGGCTCATCGAGCGAAGGCCGTTATCTTGACGGTAAGGCACAGTTGCGTTACACGCTCAATCCCGCTCAAATTCCTGATAATATTGGTTGGGAAACCTCACGAACCATTGATGCCGGTATCGATTTGGGATTTTGGAATAACAAGATTACACTGTCTGCCGATTATTATGTACGTAAGACCGCTAATATGTATACGGTGGGTCCCACGCTTCCCGATACGTTCGGGGCATCATCACCCAAAGGAAACTATGCCGACATGAGTACCTATGGCTACGAAATTTCATTGGGGTATAATGATTCGTTTCGTTTGGCAGGCAAACCGTTCAACTTCGGCATTAAAGCAACCCTTGCCGACTATCACTCGGTGATAGACAAATATAATAATCCGAAACGTGATCTGGATGATTATTATGTAGGTCAGCGTATCGGTGAAATTTGGGGATTTGTCTGTAATGGATTATTTCAGTCACAGGAAGAAATTGATGCAGCCTTTGATGGAAAAGGCTACAAAAACAACCTGATGCAGACGTCTGTCAATTACATCACTTATCCGGGTGATATGCGCTTCGAGGACTTGAACAACACGGGTACTATTGATAACGGAGCCAATACGGTAGACTCACCGGGCGACCGGAAAATTATAGGAAACTCCGAACCGCGCTACATCTATACACTCTCATTTAGTGCCGACTGGAATAATTTCTTCCTGTCAGCCATGTTCGATGGTGTGGGAAAGCAAGACTGGTATCCCAGCGGTGAGAGTTCTTTCTGGGGACAGTATAACCGTCCTTACAACCAAGTTCCGGTGTGGCACTTGAATAACTACTGGACCAAAGACCGCCCTGATGCCTATCTGCCGCGTTATTCGGGTTACTATAACCCCTTATATAAAGGTACGGCTAATACACGCTACTTGCAGGATGTATCTTACTTCCGGCTCAAAAACTTGCAGTTTGGTTACAATTTGCCAAAGAAATGGATAGCAAAAGCCGGTTTCTCTAAAGTGTCTGTCTATTTCTCGGGAGAGAACTTATGGTCATGGTCTCCACTCTACCGTCACACGAAAGATTATGATGTGGCAGTGATAACGAAAGGTTCGGATAATGACCTGACTTCAGGTGACAAAGGAGACGGTTTCAACTATCCGACGATGCGGAATCTCAGTTTAGGAATATCGATCACTTACTAAATAGAAACAAATAAGATATGAAAAGATTAAGTAATATACGTAATATCCTGCTTCTGTGTGCAACGGTACTGTTAGGTAGTTGCGATTTGACGGAGACGATGCAGGTGGAAGCTGATAAAGCAATGGTTTTCGGCAGTGAGTCCGGATTGCGCCTTTATGCCTATTCCTTCTATCGGGCGTTGCCGACCCTTTCCACAGGTTATCAGCAGGACGAAATGTGTGATATTGCCGCTGTCCGGCAGACCAATGTCTTTATTCAGCAAAACGCGTACAATTCGGAAACAGCTACCAGCTGGTCGTGGGGAACCCTGCGGAACATCAACTATTTTATTGATGGTTGTCATTCGAAAGAGTGCACGGTGGATGCGGCTACCCGTGATAATTATCTGGGCATCGCCCGTTGGTTCCGTGCCTGGTTCTATTATGATAAGTTGACTCAATACGGAGAAGTTCCTTGGTTTGCCAATGAAATTCAGTCCTATCAGTATGATGTCATGTATAAAGAACGTGACAGCCGGGATATTATCATCAGAAATATGATTGAGGACCTTGATTTTGCCTACGAACATATTCAGGCAACTTCTTCCGTGAATAGCTCTACGCTAACCAAATGGGCTGCAGCCGCACTCAAATCCCGTGTATGTCTGTTCGAAGCCGCTTATCGCCGTTATCACAAACTTACAGGTTTGGAAATCACTCCCGAAGAACTCTACCGGCACGCTGCCTGTGCAGCCAAGTTAGTAATGGACAACAGCGGACTTTCATTGAATACGGCAACAGGTACAAAAGGAGCTTACCGCGATTTGTTCTATCTGGAAGCACCCATAACATCTGAAGTAATTCTGGCGGTATGTGCCAATAGTGCATCCGGAATCTACGGTACTCAAAATTACTGGTATAATTCACTTTCGTATGGTAAAGGCTGGAGTCTGGTTCGTCCGTTCGTTAATACCTACCTGAAACTGGACGGTACTCCGTTCACTTCCGAAACAGGCTATGAAACCAAAAACTTTGTGGAAGAGATGAAGAGCCGCGACCTGCGTTTGGCACAAACCATCCGCGGACTGGATTTCAAACGTGACGGAAAAGCTGTGGTAGCTGATATGACGGTTTGCCTGACCGGTTATCATGTGATTAAGTATTCTCTCGATGATACGAAATACGATAACAATGAAAAGAACAACAACAGTATTCCGCTGTTGCGCTATGCCGAAGTGCTGCTTAACTATGCCGAAGCACAAGCCGAACTGGGTGGGCTTACTGATGCCGAATGGAATACTACCATCGGAGCTCTGCGTCGACGTGCGGGAATTACAGGTGGAACGGAAAAGCTCCCTGCAACCGCAGATTCTTATTTGCAGCAGATGTTTTATCCGAATATCACGGACCCGGTCTTGCTGGAAATCCGTCGTGAACGTGCCATTGAATTGGTGGCCGAAGGTATGCGGTTCGATGATTTGCGCCGTTGGAAATGCGGTGATCTGATAGAGGAGCTGCCTTGGACAGGAATGCACATCAGCGCATTGAATGTGGATATTGATTTGAATGGCGACGGAACTCCTGATTGTTACTTTACCGACAACGGTACTCAGTCGTCCAATAAAGATTGCAAAACAGTGAATGTAAAGAATGAAACAGGACTTTATGCCACAGTAAATGCGGCAGGTGGATACGATTTAAAGTATAATCCCGGTACGGGAAACCGCGTTTGGTATGATGATGACCGTCAGTATCTTTATCCTGTTCCGGCGCAGGTAATCCGCGACTATGAGAGTGCCGGATATAAACTATCACAGAACCCCAATTGGAATTGAAATATAAAAAGATTTAGTATGATGAAATTTAACCAGATATTGCCTGTAATTGCTATCTATGTTGTAGCGTTAGGCGGATGCAGTAATACTACTCCTGATTATTCGGAATTTTATAAAGATCCTGAAACGGTGAAAGAGGAAGATCCGTCTCTGGATGACAACCAGATTAAAGTTATGTCGTTTAATATCCGGTATTACAATACCAATGATACGGGGGATAAGTCATGGGATGCCCGTACGGCAGCTTTTATTCCGATGATTGAAGAGCAGAAACCAACAGTGATCGGTATGCAGGAAGCACGTCCGCCACAGTTGAAGTGGTTGGAAGAGAACTGGAAGGATTATGGATATATCGGTAAAGGACGCCGTGCCAACAATGCCAACAATGATGAGTTTGTTCCCATCTTTTATAGAAAAAAGGCTGTTGAACTTGTCAAGTGGGATTGTTTCTGGCTTTCCGAAACTCCTGATGTACCGGGGTCTCAAGGTTGGGATAATACAGTTCCGCGTGTGGCAACGTGGGCAATCTTCAAGCACATTGCTTCCGGCAAGAAATTCTTCTTTATCAATACGCACATTGATGTAGGCTCTACCATCGCTCCGGGCAAGTCAATGGAAGTGATTGTGAATAAAATGTCGGAACTCAATCCGGAAGGGTTGCCCATGTTGCTCACTGCCGACTTTAACAAACAGATTGACAGTGATATCTTTAACGGAGTTAAAACATTCATGACGAATGTCCGCTTATCGGCTCCGGTCACAGACTCGAAATACTCTTATACCGGATTTGGCACTGCTAATCCTTACATTGTGGATCATATCTTTTGTACAGGCTTTAAGGCGTTGAAATTCGAGACAATAGATAAGGTATATCAGAATATCACTTATATTTCAGATCATTATCCTATCGTCGGTAAGTTGGAATACGTGAAGTAATGAAACGATCATCTAAAATTACAGAAACGCAATGAAAAGAATCATATATTTATTGATAGCTGCTGTCGGCCTGTTAGTGGGGTGTAACCCTGCAGAAGAGGCATGGGTGCAGGCTGGATTCACTACAGATAAAGAATCCTATGAGATTGGTGATTTGATTACCCTAACGAATACGTCGACAGCGGAGAATGCCCAGATTGCAGTCTGCAAATGGGAATTTATGGGTAAGGTTTCCTATGAACTGGCTGCTCCCGAACCATTTAGCGTGGAAGAGGGCGGAGACTATCTTTTTCGTCTGACTGTTACTTCGGATCACGGTTCAATGAAATCAGTATTTGAAAAGACAATTAAAATAATAGACGACGGTATTCGCCCTACGGCAGATTTCAGCTGGCTTCCCGAACAAATTGTAGCGGGTGAGGAAGTGGTATTTACGGATCAGTCGAAAGCGGCGGAAGGATGTGAGATTATTAAGAGAGAATGGACTTTCGGTGCTATCCTTTCAACGGAGGAAAATCCGACAGTGACTTTCGGTTCGCATGGGAAAATAAATGTATCGCTGACGGTAACGGACAATAAAAAACGGAAAGATACTAAGACTGTCACAGTTGATGTAGCCAAGAGTGCCGGTAGCCTTGGGGTATTATGGGCTCACTCTTATGATGAACAGGGAGTGGTGATTGGCACTTCTCCGGCAACAAGTGCGGATGGTGAGTATGTTTATGTTTCTTCCAGTAATTATAATCTGGTTTGTTTCACCAAACTCGGTGAACGGGTTTGGGGATTTGATTGCGGACAAAACAATGAACCGAATCGTGGCTCCGACTATCAGCACCCGACTCCTACGGTGGATTCCGATGGAGTGGTTTATGTGGCTGTCGGAGATAACACTTCCAAAGCGGATGCAGCTAAGTCTGCCAGTCTTTATGCGGTGAAAGGTGGTGCGGATGGTGGAACGCAGAAGTGGTTTACTTCGATTGGTGCCAAATCGAGTATGCGTCCTTTCGGTGCTCCGGTTGTTACGGATCGGTATGTGATGATTCTGACAAATTCAGCTCCGAGCACGGATGGTATGCATTTCCGTATTTATGATAAGATATCCGGTGTGCTGCAATATGCAGAGAAGACATCTTCCGGAAGTTATGGCGGTTGTGTGGGATTAAAAGATGGCAGGGCGCTTGTCAACACAGGTCAGAGTGGAGGCCGTTCGTATGGTACACACATCTTCTTCCCGAAAGGCAATAGCTGGAGCAAGTCGACCAATGAGCAAAATTATGCTCCGAATGACCAGCCTAATGGTAGCCAGATCGCTGTCGGTGCGGATGGAAAAGCATATATCCTTTGCCTTAATTTGGGAGCCCGCATATCTACCAATGAGACCAAAGCATTAGTCTATTGTTACGATACCAAGAAAACGACCGAAGGTAATGTTTCGGCTCCTGAATGGTACACTGCTGTCAAAGGGGAAAATAAACAAACCGGTTATGGCTTGGTTGTTGATGGAAATGGGGTTGTGTATGTAGCTACTGACAAATATATTACTGCTATTTCCTCTACAGGCTCCGTTCTATGGGCAACGGAAGTGGCAGGCACTGCTTATGGTGTTCCGGCTATAGATAATGAAGGTTATATCTACTATAATGATACGGAAAAAGGTTCTTTGGTGAAGCTTGAACCGGCCACAGGAAAAGCAATTGCTTCGCTCCAACTTGGGACGGGGTTGAAATCTTCTCCTACCATATCTGCTGATGGCATTATCTATGTGACCGGTATGCTGGAAGGAAAACCAACTCTATTTGCTGTTGAAGGCGCAGCGACAGGTTATGCAGCCAATGCGTGGTCGCAGATGGGCGGTAATCCGGGTAAGAGCGGATATATGTATTAGTTTTTTTATCCATACAGACTTTTAGTTAGCATGTTTCTTTTTTCGTCGGAGCGGGTTTTGCCTTGCTCCGATGAGAAAAGACTGGCTATGCATTCATAAGAAGCTTATAAAATACAGATAAAATGAGAAAAAGGAACTTTTTAATATTCCTGCTGTTGGGCGGGTTGTGGCCTGTTATTGGTCTGTCCGCACAAGATGCCTGGAAAATTACTGCAGAACAAATTGACCCCCAATCCTATTATGGAATAACTGTAGCTAATGGTATGTTGGGGTTAGTCTCTTCTCCCGAACCTTTGAAGGTTTCCCGCGTCGTGTTGGGAGGAGTTTATGATATTTATGGTAAGGGGAGAGTAAACAATTTCCTGCATGGCATCAATATGCTTGATACGGAATTGCAGATAAACGGTTCTACGGTGAAGGCTTCCCAGATATCCGGTTACAAACAGACTTTGGATATGCGTCGGGGAGTGTTTTGTGGAGAATTTGATTATAAATCACTGGCCCGTGTTGAATATCAATATACATCATTGCGTCATTTGCCTTATTCATGTTTGTTGCGTGTGCAGATCATTCCGAAAGAAAACATAGAAGTATCCGTGGCGAATATAATGACGGTACATGAATCACTGCGTAATCCGCAGGAATATTACAACCGGATTTTCAATGGAAAGACAGCGATTGACCTCTGCACGTCAGTAGCAAAATCTCCGGTCCGGGAATTTGAAATCGGGGCTTGTTCGTCGTTTGTCTTCGATGCCTCCTTTCCTCGTCCGGAAGTCTGTCATCGAAGTGCACGGGGAGTTGGGGTACATACACAAGAGTTTACGGTCCGTTTACAGGCAGGTCAACCCTATACTTTTTCGATTATAGGGACGACGCTTTCCTCTGTCACTCATGCCGATGTCAGGAATGAGGTGGAACGGTTGACGGCATTTGCTGCGGTAGAAGGCGTCGAACGATTGTGGAGTAAGCACGAGGCTGCATGGGATAAACTTTGGGAAAGTGATATAGTGATTGAGGGCGATCTTCAGTCGCAACAAGATATTCACAGTATGCTTTATCATACGTATGCTTTTGTGCGTGAAGGATCGGGATTATCCTGTTCTCCGATGGGACTTTCGGGCTTCGGCTATAACGGACACGTGTTTTGGGATGCTGATACGTGGATTTTTCCGGCTTTGTTACTACTTCATCCCGAATTGGCGGAATCAATGATAGAGTATCGTTATCAACGTCTGGACGCAGCCAAGCATAATGCTTTTATGCACGGCTACAAAGGAGCAATGTATCCATGGGAAAGTAGTGATAAGGGAAACGAGGATAATACGGTAACCAACATTTATGGTCCTTTCGAAAATCATATTACAGGGGATGTGGCTATGGCAACCTGGCAATATTATTCTGTGGTGCAGGATTTGGAATGGCTTCGCCAAAAGGGATTTCCCATCATTAGTGCCGCTGCCGATTATTGGGTGAGCCGTTCGGAACCGAATGAAGCAGGGGAGTATGAAATCAGGAATGTGATTGGAGCGGATGAATGGAATCAGAATCCTCAAGGGGGAAAGAATGTGAATAATAATGCTTATACAAACGGTGTCGCAAAATCTACTTTGGAAGCTGCCTGTAAAGCTGCCAAACTGCTGAATATGAAATCGGACCCGATGTGGGCGACTGTTGCGGGAAAACTCCGTTTCCGGCAACTGGCCAATGGAGTAACGGCAGAACATGATACGTATGACGGAGCTATAACGAAGCAGGCCGATGTTTGCCTGTTGGCTTTCCCTTTAAAGCTTGTTACGGATAAAGAGCAAATTCGAAAAGATCTCGAATACTATCTTCAGACTGTTCCGAGAAAGAAAACACCTGCCATGTCGAAGTCCATTTACTCCATTTTGTTTACTCGATTGGGAGATCGTGAACGTGCATGGCATTATTTTAGGGATTCCTATTGTCCCAATCTGAATCCGCCATTCCGGGTGATAGCCGAATTTGACGGTGGTACGAATCCCTATTTCCTGACAGGGGCTGGCGGTGTATTGCAGTCGGTATTGATGGGATTTGGCGGACTGGATATTACGGATAAAGGGATTGCTGCCGGAAAAGGAACGCTTCCTGACGCTTGGAAATCTCTAACTCTGAAAGGAATAGGGAAAGAGAAAAAGGATTATACCATTAAATGAACTGGCGGGATATGAGATTTCTTGTTTTTCTTCTGACAATATTGGGCATGGTAAATATGCATGCTAAGGTCGTCTTACCTTCTCTTTTCACTGATAACATGGTTTTGCAACAACAAAACGATGTGCAACTATGGGGGATGGCATCACCAAAGAAAATGGTTACTATCTGTCCTTCCTGGGATAAGAAGTTGTATACAGTCCGGGCAGATGATGCGGGAATGTGGCGTGCGAGTTTGAAGACACCCGTTGCGGGAGGACCTTACTCAATAAGTTTAAGTGACGGTGAAGATTTGATGCTTCGTGATGTTCTGATTGGTGAGGTGTGGTTATGTGCCGGTCAGTCGAATATGGAGATGCCTTTGATGGGAAAGGCTAATCAGCCTATTGCTGATGCGGTGGATATGATTGTCCGTGCCAAACCTTCACGACCGATACGAATTTGTACGATTGGACAGGAGGGAGCGCGAATGCCGCAAAAGAATTGCCGGGCACAATGGTTGAAAAATACTCCGGAAGTGGTATCTGAAACGAGTGCAACTGCTTATTTTTTTGCTGACTATCTTCAACAGGTACTTGATGTGCCGGTTGGCATTATTGTTTCTTCGTGGGGTGGAACATCCATTCAGGCTTGGATGAGCCGTGAAGTGTTAGCTCCTTTTAAAGCGTTTGATCTGGGCTTTCTTGATGATACAACGTTCATTGAACGGCCGAAGTATCAGTCTTGTATGCTTTACAATGCGATGATTGCTCCTGTCGAGCAATATACCATCAAAGGTTTTCTTTGGTATCAGGGCGAATCTAATCGGAAAGATCCGGATTTATATCGCAGACTGCAGCCGGCTTTTGTCAAGATGTTGCGTGAGGCATGGGGGCAAGGTGAATTGCCGTTTTATTATGTTCAGATAGCTCCTTTTGCGTATGAGGGGGCTGAATTGGTAGGGAGTGCTTTATTGCGTGAGGCGCAGTTACTGAATTTAAAAGAGATTCCGAACAGCAATATGGTTGTAACGATGGACATCGGTGATTGTAATTGTATTCATCCGGCTCATAAACGTAAAGTCGGCGAGCGGTTGGCCCTGCTGGCTCTTTCCGGGAGTTATGGATTGAAAGGATTTGTTCCGGACGCCCCTGTTTATCAATCTATGGAAGTGGCCAACGGTAAAGCATATTTGACTTTTGACTGTGGCAGTGAAGGGCTTGCTCCTTTGGGAGCCACTATTTCCGGAATAGAGGTAGCCGGCAGTGATCGTGTTTTTTATCCTGCTACCGCACGGATAGAGAAATATACGGGACGTCTTGAAGTGGATTGTGAGAAAGTTCCTGTTCCTGTAGCTGTCCGTTATTGTTTCCGGAATTATGAGAAAGGGACACTTTATAGTCGCTATGGCATTCCAGTAGCGTCCTTTAGAACTGATACTTGGGAAGTGAAGGAATGACTGTTTATAAATAAGATATTTATCCGCTAAGAGATACTACCAATACCTAGAATCTAATAAATATACTCACATGCCCGACCCTAGGTCGCACGTATGAAACAGATTTATTGAGATTCAGTTTTTTGTTTATAATCAAATTGGTAGTTTTCTTAGCGCAAAAACGTTTCAATATGCCGCATTCCATTTTGGCTTTCAAAAGACAAAGAGAAATGATTTATGGAGGATAATAAAGAAATGACAAAGAATTTCTTGCTTTTTCGGTGTTCGCAGATTGTTTATACACTATTATGTATAATGGCTACATCTCCTGGTTACTATTAAAATCAAGTAGATTATCTGTTTCGAACTTGTCAAAATCGGATTGAAACAGTCGGTCTTGAATGATGCGGTATTTTTCAAATTCACATTCTGCATATAATTTGGCTTGTTCTGCTGACACCTTACCTGCATCTAACAAGATAGGGCGGTCGTCACTGTCTAAGAATTTATCAATACGTGTTGCCCAATCCTCCATAGTCATTGGGATATGTCGTTTGGCTCTATCTTCGGCTAAATCCAAGAAAGCTCCCACGATACGCCCCATGGACTCAAGTTCATTCTCTTTGAGGTAATTTTTGGCTATAGAGACATCAGTCTTTACAATCTTACCATCAGGTGCTTTTTCCCAAGTGGTAAGTCCCATGTGTTCCTTTTCGGCATCAGCTCGCTCCACTATCAGTTCAGCAGCCGTATGTCCGTGAATGGCATAGTGCATCTTATTCTGCACTTTCTTAAAGAATGCACGTGTGGTGAGAGCATCCCGGTTATAATCGATACTCGTTGCGTATATATCGGTAAGTTTTTGGTAAAAGCGTCTTTCGCTCAATCGTATTTCCCGAATCTCGGCTAGCAAGTGCTCGAAATAGTCTTCATTTATGAAAGTGCCGTTCTCCATTCGTTTTCGGTCTATCACATACCCCCGTATGGCAAACTGACGAAGTACGTATGTACACCATTGCCGGAATTGGGTCGCACGTACTGAATTTACACGATAACCCACCGAAATTACTGCATCCAAATTGTAATATTTGGTTGCATAGTCCTTTCCATCGGCAGCAGTTCGTCGGAATTTCCGACAAACTGAATCTTCTTGTAACTCACCACTTTGAAAGATGTTTTGCAGATGTTCGGCAATCGTTGAACGACCTTTATCAAACAGCATGGCTAATGCGTCTTGCGTCAGCCATAGCGTTTCATCGTTATAGAGAACTTCTACTCCCTCCTCTTTGCTCTCTAATTGAAAGATAAGGAACTCTGCCGTGCTGTTATGTATTTGAAGTTTCTTGCTCATAGGAATCACTTTGTCGCACAATATAAAACAAAGATATTGTCTTTCTTCGATATCGGGCAATAAATTATGGGAATTTAAGCGAATATGTGATTATTCCACGTGGTCAACAGCTCACGTCATTCTTTTCAAATAAATGTTTGTAGCAGTTTTACCCTCACACCCTCACCCTTTGCCTTAATCCCTTTATTCATCGGTGTTACAGGTGTGAGGGTAAGGGTGAGAGTAGGTGAGGGTAACTTTTTACCCTCACCCTGATTCGTCCTGATTTGGGCTGACTAATCTTATTTCGTTTTTACACTAATCTATTCATTATTACCGTAATAACCGCTTTCTGGTACATAAATTGGTTGCATCGCTCCACCCATATTTTTCAATTTACCTTCATCGCGCAGACGCCGGATATGTCGCATGGCTGTGCTTCTTGCCATTCCGCAAAGATATTGGAAGTCATATCTCCGCATAAAAGGGTGAGTCCGGAAGTACTTTGTCAGTTGCAGGTCAATTTCCTCGTTCGTCAGTTGGGTGAAATCCAGTCCCCCTTTGAGGCTTTTCACTTTAAGTACGCCAAATTCGTTTTTCAATGTCTGGTCGGCACGAAACTGGATAGCTTTCAGTTTCACTTTAGTTGCTTTCCGTTTGGTGCCTATCGTCACAGGTTCCGTGGTGGTCAGGCAAGGATGGAAATAGCCGATGCCGTCCAGATGTACTTGGCGTCCCTCCGCCAATTCCTGTCCCATGATGTGCGAAAGCGCGTCGAGCACGGCAGAGACATCTGTTTCTGTCAGTGAGCAACGTTCCTGAATACGCCGACGCAGTACATCCGTCCCTGTGGAACCGTTGTATTTGATGCGCGGATGCAGGGTATTTTCGTTTTCTCCCTGCTGTTTGTCTGAAGGCTTCGGGTCTTCATACCAATCGAATAATATTGCCATAGCTTTATATTTGTTTTAAATGAACTGTTCTTATTATGTATTCTCTTAAGTAGTAATACGTTAGCGCTTCATGTTTCTTTTGTTAAGCTCTAATGCTTTGCAAGGGCTCACCCATGTGAACAAAGCTGTTTACGTCTGTGGACGTTTTTGTTTACAAATGATAGCCTGTTTGTTCACATGGGTGAGCCCTTGACAACTACTAAGCAAAGATACATAAATAATGAGGCAAATGCAAATGAAATACGGGTATTTATCAGATAGAATGCTTGCTTTCCGGAAGATAAAAGCGTACCTTTACAGGAATTAAATATGTAGATGTAATTGTAGAAAAAATAGACAAAAATAGGATGAAAATTACTTTAATCAGACAAGACAACGGGAGCGGAAAAGAGACTCTTAGCATTTGTGAGGCAGGCACATTATTCGACAAAATGAAAACGGAAACCAAAGCGGGGCATATCACGGCTTTGCGGGAAATTATACCGTTACTGGAAGGTACGTATGCCCGGTACGAACATATAGATAAGTTGCCATACATTTATTCTGCTGTGGAATATACCCGGACCAAAGAGGGTGAACGGAAGATGAAGCAGTATAACGGTTTGGTACAGTTGGAAGTGAGCCGGTTGGCCGGTGGGTCGGAAGCGGAATTTGTGAAACGGCAAGCGGCACTTCTGCCACAGACTTTTGCTGCTTTTTGTGGTTCCAGCGGTCGTAGTGTGAAGATATGGGTTCGTTTTGCCTTGCCGGACGATGGAGGGTTGCCATCTGAAGAGGCGGAGGCGGAACTGTTTCATGTTCATGCTTATCGGCTGGCTGTGAAATGTTATCAGCCTATGTTGCCTTTCGATATCGATTTGAAGGAACCTGTGTTGACACAGAAATGTCGTATGACGTTGGATGAGGCTCCTTATTATAATCCGGATGCAGTGCCGTTTTGTTTGGAACAGCCGCTTACGATGCCGGGAGAAGAGACTTTCCGCCAGCGGAAGCAGGAGGAGAAAAATCCGTTATTGCGATTGCAACCGGGATATGAGTCGGCACAAACGTTCACGAAGATTTATGAAGCGGCATTGAACAGGGCACTTCAGGAAATGGAGAACTGGAAACGTGGGGACGACTTGCAGTCTTTGCTGGTCCGCCTTGCCGAGCATTGTTTCAAAGCGGGTATCCCCGAAGAGGAGGCGATACGGCAGACGATGATTCATTATTATCGCGAGGAGGAAGAACAGGTGATTCGTTCGATACTCCATAATCTTTACCAGGAATGTAAGGGATTCGGCAAGAAAAGCAGCATCAGCAAAGAGCAGGAGACGGCTTTTCTGTTGGAAGAGTTTATGAAACGCCGTTATGAATTCCGTTACAATACGGTGCTGGATGATTTGGAATATCGTCAGCGTGACTCCGTTCATTTTTGCTTTAAGCCGATGGATAAACGGGTGCGCAACAGCATTGCAATCAATGCATTGAAAGAGGGAATTAGTGCGTGGGACCGTGATGTGGATCGTTTTCTGAATTCGGAATGTGTTCCTTTGTACAATCCTGTCGAAGAATATCTTTATGAGGCAGGGCGTTGGGATGGAAAGGATCGTATTCGTGCATTGGCCGGTTTGGTTCCTTGTGATAATCCGCATTGGCAGGAATTGTTTTACCGTTGGTTCCTTAGTATGGTGGCGCATTGGAGGGGAGTTGACCGGCAGCATGGTAATAGTACTTCGCCTTTGCTGGTGGGTTCGCAAGGGTATCGCAAGTCTACATTTTGTCGCATTATCCTGCCGCCGGAACTTCGTTTCGGCTATACGGACAGTATTGATTTTAAGAGTAAGCAGGAGGCGGAACGTTATCTGGGACGCTTTTTTCTGATTAATATTGATGAGTTCGATCAGATTAATGTCAGTCAGCAGGGATTCCTGAAGCATTTGTTGCAGAAGCCTGTTGCGAATTTGCGTAAGCCTTACGGTAATACGATTCGGGAAATGAGGCGTTATGCTTCTTTTATCGGAACCAGCAATCAGAAAGATTTGCTTACCGATCCCAGTGGTAGCCGCCGTTTCATTTGTATCGAGGTGACGGCTCCTATTCAAACGAACGTTACCATCAATTACAAACAGCTGTATGCTCAAGCAATGGAGGCGATTTATAAAGGGGAACGTTATTGGCTGAATGATGAAGATGAAAATATATTGAAACAGACCAACCGTGAGTTCGAACAGGCTAGTCCGTTGGAACAGTTGTTTCATTGTTATCTTAATCCGGTAGAGGAGGAAATGGAAGGCGAATGGCTGACTGCTATGCAGATTTTGAGCTATTTACAGACGAAAACACGGGATAAGTTGGCTATTAGTAAGGTGGGACAGTTTGGGCGCGCACTTCAGAAACTGAATATTCCTTGTCGTAAATCTCGTAAGGGGACGCTTTATCATTTGGTAAAGGTGGAGTAGTTTACCCTCACACTTGTAACTCCAATGAATAAAGGATTTTATAAGAATCGCAATTTTCGGGTTGTTTATCAGATATATGTGTGGTAATTTTGTGGCATTGGAAACTAAAATGGATTTGAAAGTCAAAATATGATGGATTGCTTTTTCAGTTGTAAGTACAATAAATGTATTTTTGCAGGTGTGGAAAACAAAAGCAGTGCTATCAATCCTCGAAAATAAGTTAAGATGGAAGATAAAAGGAAAGAAATAGTTGGCAATGTCATTCGGATACAGCGTTATCATTCTCCTTGTGGCGATTTGATGCTTGGCTCGTTTGAGGATCGGCTTTGTCTTTGTGACTGGGCAGTTGAAAGTCATAGGGATATTGTAGACAGGAGGTTACGGAAAGTGTTGAAAGCCTGTTATGAAGAAAGTACATCCGAGGTTATACAGGAAGCGATTAAGCAGTTGGACGAATATTTCAATGGTGAACGGACTGCGTTTGAAGTGCCTTTGCTTTTTGTAGGTACGGATTTTCAGAAAAGTGTATGGTATAAGTTGCTGGATATTCCGTACGGTTCGACTGTATCGTATGGAGAATTGGCGAAACAGCTGGATATGCCGAAGGCTGTCCGTGCGGTTGCCGCTGCTAACGGTGCGAACGCTATTTCTATTTTTGCTCCGTGTCATCGTGTTATCGGCAGTAACCACGCGCTTGTGGGGTATGCCGGCGGTCTTCCTGCTAAAAAACGGTTACTGGATTTGGAAATAAACGGCAAACCTCTGTTATGAATGAGCAAGAAACGCTTGATTATGCACGTATTGCACAGGCAATCGGGTATATAAGGGAGAATTTCAAAAGGCAACCGGGACTGGATGAGATTGCCCGGGAAGTGGCGTTGAGTACGGCACATTTCCAACGTATGTTTACGGAGTGGGCAGGGGTTAGTCCTAAGAAATTCTTGCAATATACCAGTATTGAATATGCCAAGAAAATCTTGGATGAGACTCATGCGTCTTTGTTTGATACGGCACAGGAAACGGGACTTTCCGGTACGGGCAGATTGTATGATTTGTTTGTAAATATAGAAGGCATGACACCGGGCGAGTATAAAAACGGTGGTGAAAATCTTTCTATCAATTACAGTTTTTTCAAAAGTCCTTTTGGTGAACTATTTATTGCGTCTACCAATAAAGGTATTTGTTGTCTGGAGTTTGCAGACGATCACGATGCGGCATTTCATTCCTTGTTGAAGAAGTTTCCTAATGCAACGTTTACTCCGGCTGTGGATGAGATGCAGCAAAATGCTTTATCCATCTTCACGCAGGATTGGAAGAAACATAAAGATATAAAGCTGCATTTGAAAGGTACTGACTTTCAACTAAAGGTCTGGGAAACTTTACTGAAAATCCCTGTCGCCGGATTGACTACTTATGGAGATATAGCCGCAGGTATTAATAACCCGAAGGCTTGCCGGGCTGTAGGAACGGCTGTCGGTGAGAATCCCGTAGCTTTCCTTATTCCATGCCATCGTGTCATTCGTTCTTCCGGTGAGTTGGGTAATTACCACTGGGGAGAGATTCGCAAGACTGCAATTATTGGTTGGGAGGCTGCGAAAAATGGATATTTGAATAAATAATAAGTACTGGCGGTAAGAAAAGCCGGAAACGGGATATCGGGTTCTTCTTTCATTTATAAATCCCGGCTCAAGGATGAAACCACAAGACCGGGATTTATTTGTAGTCGAATGACTATCATTCCTCTTCTTCATTTATTCCTTCATAGCACCTGATATCCGCTTCAATCATGAAATTATAAATCAGTCGGGTTTTAAACATCATTCTTTCCTGCGACAATTCTAAATTAGCAAGCGTTGCTTCGATTCTATTGCAGAATTCATTTATTCTTTCTTCTTCCAGCATCGGATACATTTCGTAAACCCGCCGGACGAAAGGTACCATCGAAGCCTGCACCTGATAAAGTAGTATTTGGGGTTCATATTGGAAATCCACTTCGTCCATCTGTTTATGCAAGTGCTCGTTTTCGTAGGCTATTTGTTGAAACTCTTCGAAACAAGGTAAAAGCTGCTCTGAGTGATGAAGCAGTAATTTTATGGTTGCAATGGCTGCAAAACCTTTTTCCAGTTCATTCCCATATTGAAAATGGTTATACAGGGAGCAAAATGATGCTTCCAGACAGAGCCGTTCAAATTCGGTGTCTTTTACCCACGGTAGATAAGTGAGCATAGGCAGGCATTCACCTAGCGTAAGCTGATCTTTACAGTCAAGTATTTTGATAAGATTACCTGGTCGGGTAAGGAATTGATACATAGTGTGCATGGCCAGGTATTTTTCCGCAAGCCGGTCCTCGTCCAATTCACGGGATGCTTCCAATTCGGACAACAGAAAATCGATATTCTCCTCCTTGTTATCTGGTTGTTGCTCTTCGGCACGTGCTATGTCTTCGTCAAGCATATTTAAAATTTCCTGAATATTCATATTACATTATTATTTTTATACCTGTTTATTATTCTTTCTTAGTTTTGGGCTTGTCTTATTGCGACAATGCGGGTATTATAAGGCTCTTGCATACTGTCGGGCAATTCCTCCAACAGTCCGTGAAGTTGGTCGATCAATTTTTCTGCCTGTTCGATGTTGCCTGTTTGAAGCATATAATCAATCAATTCAATGCCGATGGATATCCTGTACAAAAGGTCGTTGCTCTCATCTTTCAGTAGTTTCATGGCAGAATGTACCAGCTGTGTGGCATCCATTTCGCTACCGGACAAATAGAGTGCGAGAGCTTTTTGGATAGTCATAGGGGAGATTCCTGTATCGGTTTTGTCAGCTTCGTAACGATTGAAGGCGTCCAGAGCTTCCTTGATATGCCCTGTGTCAAGAAGTATCTTACCGAGAACTTTGTCAATTTCGGGCAATGTGGAAATTGACGGATCTTGCTCTATGGCATTTTCCAGCATCTGAAGAGCCTCTTGCGGGTGGCTTAATGCATTGTAACACTTGGCCAGTGGTACGATGAGATTGGGTTCGTAAGTCAGGTTGGTTTCATAGAGCGGTAGGGCTTTATGATATTGCATGGTGTCGCAGTAGGCATTTGCTATCGTTATCTCTATTTGGCTTTTTATTTCGTCGGAAGGAGGCTGTGATTCAGCCTTCTGTAACAAGTTGAGTCCCGCTGTGATTACCCTGTGCGGATTATCCAAAACGGCATCCATTGTTATTCTTCGTAAACTAATCAGGTAATAGCCATCTACGGTTATTCCACTGTTTGCAGCTATTTCTTCAAGAAAAGAGATGTACAGTTGATGTGCTGTATTGTACATGCCTAAGCCGATCGTGTAATCCATCAGAACAATTACTGCACTTTCGAGATCGATTCGGTAGTTTTGGTCATCAAACGATTCGTCTTCTTGTTTTAGATGTTCAATCGACGTACCGATTCCATTGCTTGCACTTTGGTGTGACTGTTTGTATTCTTCGTTGTCGCTGGAGAGGACATAAACAAATTCGAAGCATCGGAGGATGACTTGCCAGTATACAGTATCTTGTTTGGTTATGGCCTGCGCTATGTTGTTCAGACATGCTATTGTTTTCTTGTTGTAGAAGCCATACAAACTTAGCAAGCATCGTATTTCATGCCAGTAGCTCATTTCTGCCTGCTCGAAATTACCTCGATTCCAATTGAATTCGGCCATGTCTTTGAATACCCGTTCGGCCACAGCATCATTATCGTTTTGGATAGCGATGTCGGCAGCCATACGATAGTATTCTTCTGCTTGGTCTTCTTCCTTTTTCATTTCCATTGAATAAGCCAGATAGCGATAAATCAGGCTTCGGGCTACTGACATTTTTTCAACCCCCTTTTGGTTGCAATGATGAAGGGCACGATTGAACATGTCGACAGCTCTTTCAAAATAACCCGTCTGAAAGGCGTCTCTCCCTTGTCGGAAGGTATCGGTCAATGCCGGATCATCTATACCGATGTAGGTTGCAAATTCTTCGATTTCGGCATTTGCATTGGCTGTTTGCTTTTCATTGGGTTTGTCATTGGCTGAATCTTCTGTATTTTCATTTGCCTGTTTCAGTTGGTCAACTGTGTCCTTGTACTGTCTGGCCATCTGATCGTCGGGACCGAACAGGGCGGAGCGTATCTCCCAGGCTTTTTCAATGTGTTCGATTGCCTTGTCTATGTGTCCTAGTCTGAAACATATTGCACCGTAATTATTGTTCGCATAGGCAGCTGCTTCATCCTGACTTTTATCGCATTCTTCCAGCAAAGCAAGTGATTTTTCGAGTGCAACTGCGGCGTCTTCGAAACGATTGAAAGTGTTGTATGCTGCGGCCAGATAGGAGTATGAGGCAGCCTCTTTTTCCAGGTTATCCATATTATGCCAGGTTTCGGCTCCTTTCAGATAATAATGTTCCGAAAGCTTTTCATCATTTAGGACGAGATAGATTTTACCCAGATTGTCATACATGGTAGCAGCCAGTTTTGAGTCTGTTTGTTTTAATGTTTCGAGTAGACTGATGCACTCCAATGTTGTGTTGAGAGACAGATCAGGTTGGTTGGCCCGAAGATATATGGAGGACTGGCTGTTCAGTAGCTCGACCAGCGTCATGTCACGGTCTCCAATCTTTTGGTAAATATCTATCGCATGTCTCATATATTCGGTCGCTTTGGGATAGTTTCCACTATACATCTCAATTTCTGCAAGCGAGTGATATTCTTCTTGGGTATGCGTATTTTCATCTCCTAATATGTGCTGATATATCGTAAGGGCTTTTTCGGCATACTCTCTGGCTTGGTCAAAATCTTGTTCCATGCGGCATTCGAGTGCATAATTATGATAGGCGATGGCTACATCAATGTCATTCTCACCTTTGAGACTGACATATATGTCCTGACTTTTCAGACGATATTCCTTAGCAAGTTCTTCTTCACCAAGCAACCTGTATATACCGGCGAGATTATCGTATGCTACGGCAATATCATCATGCATGTCCGGCAGGATGGATTTGCGCATCTTAAGGACTTTTTCGAGGATCAGCTTCGCTTTTTCCAATGCGTCCTTATCGACCGGATCTTGTGATTCGCCGATACTGTGGTATGCATCAGCGATGTTACACAGGTAAGATGTTATTTTCAGGTCGTCTTCTCCGTAAGCATGGACTGCAAGTGATAATCCTTCCCTATATTCCTTTAACGCCTGGATGTATTCTTTTTTGCGAATACAGATCATACCAGCCAGATTGTGGAACGAGCAGCGTTCTTCACTGGTATCGCCGTCGGCCATCTGGTCGCACATACGGATTAGGAATTCTACCAGTTCATAGGCTGCATCCAAATCATTCAGATAAGAAATACAGATGTTGGTCAGCCGGATAACGTCTTTGCGGAACATCTGCCAATAAGCCCATTGTAGCATAACTACCATTTCAGCCTTTTCAGCCATACTTCCCATAATCTGTTCAATATAGGCTTGTGAAATTTTATATTTTGAAGCATCGGCTTGTTTTAGTGTACGCCAGTAAAGTATGAATTCATGAATGTTGTTGGTGCTAAACTGTCGGCTCATATAACCGAGTGTTGAAATGCATTCGTGGAGCTCGTCCCATTTTTCGGCGTGATAAAGTTGATAGGGGAGTTCCTCCATCTTGCGGAAGTTATTGTTTTCTTCGCGATTGAAATAGTCTATAATGTTCTGTCTTAATTGTACTTTTCTTTCGCTGTTAAGGTATTTCTGTTCAATAGCCTGTCGTATCATGTCGTGTGCAAAAACCACTCGTCCGTCCCTAATCATTAGGTGGGCCGTGTTTGCACAATAGAATTGAGACCAGTAGAGCGACGGGATGTTGCTAATTGCAATCAGTTCTGTTTCAGATAATCCATCTTTGGATAATGCTATTAGTGACAGCAAGTCTGATGTTAGCGAGGGGTAAAGTGGGGTGTTGTATATTTGCTCTTTGCGCTGTAATAGTCTGTCAAAAAACGAGTTGATGTCTGGCAGGTTAGTCATTTGGCTGATGAAGCTGGTCAGGCTGTCGAAATTTCCGAAACATCTGATTTCCTCAAGTAATGACATCAGTACCATGGTGTTGTCTGTTATGTCACTGCCTTTGAGTATCATGGTCAGTTGTTGTTCGGACAGCCGCTTGCGATAACGATCGAAAAAGTCTACAATCAGTTCCTTGCGTTGGTCGAGCAGTAAGGGGTAGACTGTTATTACAGGGTATTTCCGTTTTTTGAATACCTGCATGGTTTTATCTTCCTCGATAGTTGAAAAGATTATTTTTACATTGTCCGGGAAGTCAGGCAACCAGTTTAATAGTTTTGTTCTATGATTCCGGTCCGAAAGTTGATTGGCGCCGTCCAAAACGATTAGTAAAGGTTTTTGTCCGGCAATTAGTTGGGCCCTCAAGGCTAGTTTCTGGTAATCTATATTATCTGTATCGGTAGCATTGTGTTCGATTTGTCGGTCGTTTTCCTCCATCTGCTCAAGTCCGTATAGAGAGTCTATCTGGGTGGTTATATGCTTCGCAATATCCGTCGTGTCCAAACTCTGCGATGAGTTGGCGCTAAAGTGTGCTACCACATTCCACCGATCATCTTCGATGATATTTTTAAGCCAATAAGCCAAAAGGGCACTCTTACCCATACCGCTTTCTCCGGTAATCACCAGATGCTGGTTGGTTGTATCGTTTAGAAACTTGTCCAGATAGGAGATATAAGCTTTATTGGGTATATAATTATCCGATTTGTCATCCAGAAAGGCTTGTAGTTTCTGTCTTTCGTGTACGGCAGGATCCTCGACTTTATCTTTGGGGAAAAGGTGGTCGAGCAATGCTCTGAATTCCGATTCCACCTGTTCACCCAATTGTTCGGGGGAACAGTAATCATAGGTGTTATATCTTTTGTTATTTCTTACTGTTTCTTTTAACTGCGCCTGTCTTGGATCGGTTTCCATCGTCTTTTCATCTGCTTCCCGTATATAGAACGAGGCATAGACCGGTTCGAGCGACCGAAGTACGCCATATTGAATTTCAATTTCCGTAATACTCATTCCATGATCGAGGTCAGCGGCAAGCCATTCATATCTGTCAGGCATGGCCTGGTGTTCAATGAGTGTTTCTTTCGATGGACACCAACCGTATCTTTCTCCTAATAATCCGATGAAAAACGGGTGTGAATTCCGTATCTCGTCCAAACATATTTCCACCACTTTGCTTGATTTTGCTTCTTCTTCGGTGATTCCCCATCGCAGATCGACTTCAGTCAGTGTGACATTGCGTTCGTAGGCAATCTGTCGCAGTCTTGGAAAAACTTTGGTAACCAGCATATCTCTTTCGCTCTGCATATCTTGAAAGGTGGATGAAATAAATATCCTTATGCTTCTTGATTTCTGAAATTTGTTTCTCATAGTATATATATTAATCTAATTTCTACAAATTGTGGAATGCAACCGGGAGCTTATAAGAATCTCATTTACTGCATTTTTATATTCTGTCCTGTCATCGAATACTGAGATTTTAAATCTTGTTGCCCCTTAATACAAACATAGGGAAAAACTTTGATTTGTCATAGCAATTTTGTAAAAATGTCAAATCTTGCACTTTTCGAAATTGCACCAATAATGATCTAATTTTGCTACATCTACAGAATGAATAACTTGAATGATATGTAAATTATAAAACTTCCACAACTGGATTCAGTTAGTCCAATCTGCATTTTGATAATCTTGCAGAGCTATCCACTGGTCATTATCCTGACGATAATCGGGGGGGCTATCTCCTATAATCGGATGGTGTTACTTTTAGATGCTTTATAAATAATCTGCGCATATTGTCTATATTCATCAGACCACATTCAAGGGAAATTGTTTCTAAGGTATGTTGAGTTTCTGTGAGCAAACGACAGGCGGCTTCCAGCCTTAGTTTCTCGACATATTTAGCTGGTGTTATTCCTGTTTCTCTGGTAAACACGCGTGCAAAATTTCTTGGACTCATTAGTGCTTGTTCGGCTAAATCTTCTACTGTTATTTTTTCTTTTAAATGTTCTAACAGCCAATCTTTAATATTCTGGATTGGCTTGTGATCGCTATCCTGATGTTTTAGAGTAACGCTAAATTGTGCTTGATTACCCGGTCGCTTCAGGTAGACGACGAGTTCTCTGGCTACTTCTAAAGCCAAAGTTCGTCCGAAATCTTCTTCTATTAATGCCAAGGCTAAATCTATTCCCGAGGAAACCCCGGCTGATGTGTACACATGTCCGTCTTTAATAAAGATAGACTCGCTGTCAACATCTAAAGATGGATAGTCATTAGCCAGCTTGTGGCATAATTTCCAATGGGTAGTGACTTTTCTGTTGTCAAGGATGGATGCTTCCGCCAAAATGAAAGCCCCTGTGCAGATAGAACAGATTCTCCGTACTTGCATGGATTGTTGCTTTATCCATGATAATGTCTTGGGGCCAACCATGTCTTCAAGACTTTCGGGAATACCGGGAATGAACAGCGTGTCTATGGGGTAATTCAACGACTTGATAGAACCTTCGCATTGCAGGCAAAGCCCCGATGATGTTTTGACTATCCTGTTTTTATCTAATGATAATGTATGCAGCACATACGTAGTGTCTTTATGATAAGATTTCAGGCATTGTATGGCGAGTGAAAAGGCCTCATAGGGACCTGTAATATCGAGCAATGTTGCATTGGGTATTACAAGAAATGCGATGTGCTTATATCTTTTCTCCATATATGGTCTTTTCAATTTTTACTGTGAACAAAGATAATATAAATATGGCAGTTTTTGACGGAATAATGTCATTTCAGGCTATGATGAATATGTCTACCTTTGCAGCATTCATAAATTGTTTAATATATAACCCGATTGATTATGAAATTATTGGTATTCCTTGCTAAAGGGTTTGAAACGATTGAGTTCAGTGCTTTTATTGATGTTATGGGATGGGCAAAGACGGACTTTGATTGTAAAATCGATGTTGTTACCTGTGGCTTGAATAGAAAAGTGATTAGTTCTTTCAATGTTCCCGTTTTGGTGGATAAAGTCATAGATGAAGTATCTGCGGATGACTATGATGCGCTTGCGATACCCGGCGGATTTGAGGAATTTGGGTTTTATGAGGAAGCATATAATGAGCAACTTTTGGAATTAATACGGTTGTTTGATTCACAAAAGAAATGGATTGCAACAGTTTGTGTCGGTGCTCTACCTGTTGGGAAAAGCGGGGTCTTGAATGGCCGGAGGGCAACAACTTACCATCTTAGGGGTGCACATAAGCAGAAAGTTCTTGAGGGTTTTGGAACAACCATCGTGAATACTCCCATTGTGGTAGATGATAATATCATAACTTCTTATTGTCCTCAAACATCGTATGGAGTTGCATTGCTGTTATTGGAGAAGTTAACCTCTCATGAAGAGATGGTTTTAGTGAAAGATGCTATGGGATTTTAATGGATTGTTGTTAGGTGTTTTTTATTATACAGAAAATTATATCTTTGTATTTCAAACAACTGGAATTATGAAATTTATAGCAGAGGCTAATGTCTCACCATAAAAATATGAATATTGAGAATGATAAGATTACAATAAAGCCTTTGCGTGACGAAGATGTAGACACTTTTAGCAAATGGCTGGCTAAAGAATATATTTATAAATGGTTCTGTCCCGATGGGGAAGAGCACAAGGCGGCTTGGTTGAATGAAATAAATAATAGAAATACCCAATATCATTATATGAATCACTTCATTGTCTATTATAATGATAAAGCTATTGGTTTCTGTTTATACTTGGATTGCTATTTTGAAAAAGAATATATCCCGGAATATTATGGAAGAACTGTTGATAAAAAAGAGACAGTCTTTGAAATAGGTTACCTCATAGGTGAAGAAGAATATTTGGGTAAGGGTATTGGGGGAGTTATTGTAAAAAAACTGATTGAGAAAATTGCAGAAATAGGAGGGAAAGAGCTACTGGCTGATCCCGATGAAAAAAATATTATATCAATAAGGACATTATTGAGTAATGGATTTATAAAAGTGAAAGATAGCGATTACAGATACTGTCTTAGATAAGTACTGTGGAGAAAGAAACATTTCTTATGCTCTGAATTACTTAATCGTGAGGTTAAAACCTGAATTTATGATAATATACAGGTGTCAGGATTGACTCCATAGCACCTGTACATATTGAAATTCCTACTTAATATCCCGGATTCTGGTACTCACTGCCATTGGTGATCGTGGCTGTAAAAGTAGTTGAAATGGGACGTAACGCATAATTCGGATGGAAGAACCGGGCCAGATCCGGATGGGTATTCTCCAGATATTCCGAATTCTTAAACATTCCTGTCCGTTTCAAGTCATAGAAGCGGCAATATTCTCCGCAAAGTTCACGGCCTCTTTCGTCTAAGATATCACGCACCGTAATACTCCCTGTGAGTGGATTTGCTCCGGCACGTTCACGAACCTTGTTGATATAACCGGCTGCATTCGCACCGCCATTCAGGTAAATATCAGCTTCTGCCGCAATCAAATAAACTTCTGCCATGCGCATGATAAACGTTGCATTCAGATTACCATTTCTCTGTTTGGAAGCATTGGCTACATAATAATTACTGCTGTTATGTTTATTCAGTGACGGATAATAGTGGCGGAACTGATTTTCGTTCGTGCCGTCATTCTTGTAATTACCTGTGACGTTTGTATAGGCATAATTCATGTTCACATTATTATTGTCGTCACTATATACATGATGATAATCAATCAGCAAATAATCAGAAATATGTTCTTTTTGCTTCTCTGTAGCATAATCCATGTCCTGCGGCATGATGAATTTAATGGCTAAGTCTCCTTCATTCAGAGCTTTGCCGATGACGGCTTCTTCCTTATCATACATGTGCACGGCACTTTCATCCCACGTATAATTCTTGTTTGCGTTCCACTCTGTGGTGAACGATTCATGAAATCTGGGGTCCAATGTTCCGTCTTTCTGCACATACAAACTCAATAAATGCTGCGTGGGCATAAAGATACCAGTAATTGAACCTTCCCAGGTAAGCCGTGTCTCCTGATTGTCTTCACGTGCACCGAATTTATTGATATTACATAAGAAATACTCGTCGTTGCGATTCAACTTATAATTCCCGTTGCTTGATCCGTGTCCGTCTGCTCCTGCATACCAGCGATGCTTCCAGAGAGCTTCTTTGTTTTCCCAGTTGTTGCTCTCTTTAAACACCTCGCTATACGATGGATACATATACGTATTGTATTTCCCACCGCCAGTTTCGCAATCGGTAATCAATTTCTTGGCTGCATCCAGAGCTTCCTGCAAATATTCAGTGCTTCCATATTCGTACGTCTGCAGGCAGGCTTTAGCCAGAAAACCTAGAGCGGCTTTCTTTGTCGGGGTGGTAGTTGTTGCATGCGTACCTGTTGGCAACCATTCGGATGCAAATCTCAAATCGGGGATAATAACTTCCTGATAGATGGTCATCGGATCGGTGCGGGTGGGGGAGTAGGTCAGTGTTTCCGTTACTACGGGTTCTGTGAGCATTGTCACTGCTCCGAATTGTTCCACTGCATTGAAATAATACACAGCTCTAAGAAAACGGGCTTCCGCAATCTTTGCATTCCGTTCCTCTTCCGTGGTGTAAGGAGGCTTGTCTCCTAATGCGATAGCTTCGTTACAGGCTCCCACACCATCGTACGTCCCGTTCCACCAATTATTGGTGTAAGTCGTATTGGGCGATGTTCCTGCGAAAAACCAGAACCACTGCGTGTAACTTGTTGATTCATTGGCTTTATACGTCCAAAGATCGGTGTCACCTTCAGTCAGTGACATCCAGTCGGCAGCACCATAATAAAATCTTTCCATGGCAAAATAACACTGGTTAATCAGGGTTTCATATCCATCGATGGAAGTAGCCAAAGCCTCTTTGGTAAATGCACCTGGGTTGTACTCGTCCAAAGTGCAGGAGTGTAGAGAAAGGGCCGAGAGCAGCACACTGCAAAATATGAATTTTATATATATACTTTTCATGATTATAATTTTTAGTTAGAATGTCAAATTAACGCCAAAAACAAATTGCCGGTAGGTAGGGAATGCATCCGAACCGTTGGTTTCGGGATCAGTATCTTTCAATTGTTTGTCTTTTACAAAGATGAACGGATTGTAGGCTGTGGCATAGATGCGGCATTTCTCCATCAAAACCTTGCGTGAAATATTTGCGGGCAGTGTATATCCCAGTGTGATATTCTTAATCTTGATAAAGGAACCGTCGCGTACTCTTAATGAAGGATATACGGTTTTTTGCTCATCTGCTGTTCCGGGACGGGGGAAATAGGCTCCCTGATTATCTTCTGTCCAGTAGTCTACGCCTGCCAGCTGATTCTTGGTAACGCTCCGTTCGGCGGTATAATAGCCGAGCAGGTCACTGTTGATCGTCTGTCCGTAACGCGCCATGGCAAAGACAGATAAATCAAAATTCTTGTAGGTGAAGGAATTGTTGAATCCGATGATCCAGTCCGGATTGGAATGTCCCAGAATTTGCCGGTCTTCCGTGCTGTATTTATGTACGCCTCCGTCACCTTTCTGGTCTAAGGTCTCTATCTTGATGAAGCCGGGTTTTACGCCGTAGGCATCTAATGTCTCCTGCGGAGTATCGGTTCCCCAGATTCCGGCATACTTATATCCGTAAATGGCTTTAATCGGTTCACCGACAAACAAGTTTTCAGCAATCAGGTCACCGTCAGGTAGTTCGTCTATTTGTTCCTTGTTCCAGGTGACGGATAAAGTCGTGTTCCAGGTGAAATCCTTGTGCCGTATGTTGTGCGAAGTGATCGTTGCTTCCACACCTTGATTACTGGTCTGGGCGATGTTCTGCCAGATAGCCAGAGGCGATCCCCATCCGGTCAGACCGCTGGTAATGGGCAATGTACGTTTGAATAATAATCCTTTGGTTGTCGTCTTGAACCATTCTACCGAGCCGTCGATGCGACCGTTCAGGATACCGAAATCTAATCCTATATTCCAGTTGTATGATTTTTCCCATCCGAGGTCAGAACTACCGTAAGTACCAGAGTATTGTGTGAAAGGAACGATCTTCCCGTTAATGGAAATTCCCGAAGCGGTATATACGTATGCTTGTGTTGTGGTACTGTATGCGGTGGTTCCTCCCGAGTTACCCGTGATACCGTAGCTCACTCTCAACTTCAGGTTGTCCAGCCAACTGCGTGTCTTTTCCATAAATGCCTCGTCCGATATTCTCCACGCCAGTGCGCCTGCGGGGAAAGCATCCCATTTATGTCCGGTAGAGAATTGTGAAACACCATCCCAGCGGGTAGAGAAATTAAACAGGTATTTGCCCTTGTACGAATAGTTCAGACGGAAGGCAAAAGACATTTTCTGTGTCTGTGCGAAGTCGGATTCCACATGTTGGGAAGTACCCGATGTTAGTCGCCAGAAAGACCATTGATCTACCATCTGACCGCTGGCGGCAGCCATGCTACTTTCCGACTGGTTCTTATTCCAGGAAGTAATCAGTGAACCTCCCAGATTATGGTCTTTGGCGATGGTTGTGTTGTAAGCGAGAATATTCTCCCAAGTGTAATTCCAGGCATTGTTGTTCGTGATGGAAGCATGCGGCGAACCTGCATAAGACGGACGGTTGGCATTACACTTCTCTCCCCAGTATTGCCCGCGGCGTGAGTGATTCAAAGTACCATTTACACGACTGGTAAAAGTCAGGTCTTTGACGGGAGTTAGTTCGACATAGCCACTCATGTTCAGGTAGGTGGAACGGGTGTTGTCTACATACTGATTCTCTATGAAATCACTCATCGGGGAATATTGGCCCGTGATGTATTCGTGATTGATCTCCCCTTCTTCGGTATAAGCATCACCCAGCGGGATGGCGGAGAGAGATTTGGTGAATGTATTTTTTACACCGGAGTTCAAGTCACGGTAGACTAAATTGGAAGTAAAGCCCACCTTTGCCCACGAAAATATCTGCTGATCCAAGTTGAGGCGTAACGAATATCTGTTCAGATTCTCGTTACTAAGTAAACCTTCCTCCCGGTTGTAGGAAGTCGAAGCAAATAATTTTGTCTTTTCAGTGCCGCTACTGACCGAAAGACTGTATTTCTGTGTGGTAGCCGTGTTGCCCGACACTTCATCTATCCAGTCTATCCATTTGCCGTTATTGTATGCATCTATAAAATCCTGTTTCCCCAGTAGGGCGGACATATCGGTGGGATAGTCACCGTTTTTATATTTATAGGCTTCCCGTTGATAGGTGACCCATTCATCCCGTGTCATCCCATGTCTGTAGTTGGGTGAACCGCTGAATCCGTAATAAGCATCGAAGTTTACGGTAGCTTTTCCCTCTTTTCCTCTTTTGGTAGTGATGATGACAACGCCGTTTGCTCCTGCGGAACCATAAATGGCGGTGGAAGAAGCATCTTTCAATACATCTACACTCTCGATGTCTGACGGGCTGACCTGGCTATAGCTGCCGGGGATTCCATCGATAATAAACAATGGTTCGTTACTGCCATAGATGGATCGTGAGCCACGTAACAGGATAGTGACATCACCTCCTACCTGTCCCGAAGTTTTGGTGATATCCATTCCGGGTATCTTACCTTGAAGGGCTTCCATCACATTATTGGTAGGAGCGGCTAGTACTTCCGCACTCTTGACGGAGGTTACCGCACCCGTCAAATCTCGTTTTTTGACCGATCCGTATCCTACCACCACTACTTCATCAATCAGTCTGGCGTCTTCCGTCAGTATGATTTCTACCTTGTTCTTGTTGCGTGTATTGACTTCCTGTTCCGTGTATCCCATATAAGATACCTTTAATATTGCATTGGGTGCTACGCGCAGTGTGAACAGTCCGTCTACATTCGTAATCGTCCCGTTACTGGTACCTTTTTCAACGATATTCGCTCCGATAATAGTCTCTCCTTGAGAGTTTTTCACTATACCAGAGATCGTTCTGCTCTGTTGGCAATAAGCCCGTGTTGATCCAAGTATCAATAATGAATCTATTAATAGGAATAATAGGTAAAAATTCATTTTATAAACAGTCTTTAGGGGATTATTCCACCCTATGTTTGTTTTATCAGAAAATGATTTCATGCTTTTTGTTTAATTGTATGTTTACTAATTTGTTTTTGGATAGCTAAATTTTCGGACAATTTAAAGCTATGTCTCGATTGTAACGACTTTACTTACCCCATAGGCTATTAGATTTTATTGGTTAAATGATGATTGTTCAGAATGTCAATGTCAATTGAATATCATTCTGATACTGTTTTGAATGTGGCGCCACGATTCCTGTCAGTAAAAAACTGACAGGACAAAATTATGCATATAGAACTGGGGATTGAAAAAAATAAAGTTGACTTTGATTTGATTTGGGTTGATTTTTACTATCTTTGTCTCAATGTACTACTTAAAAAAATAATGATATGGATATCGAAGTAAAAGATAAAGCGAACCGGAGACATGTAGGGCATAATCTGCAAAAGATCCGTGTTTACTTTGGTATGAAGCAAGAAGCTCTAGCGGCTGATCTTGGTGTAAACCAGCAGGTCATCTCAAAGATTGAAAAACAGGAAGAAATAGAAGAAGGTCTTTTAAATCAAATTGCTTCTGTGTTGGGAATATCTGCGGAAGTGATTAAAGACTTTGATGTGGAGAAGGCTATCTATAATATTAATAATATCAGAGACAACACCTTTGAACAAGGTTCTACATCAATCGCACAACAATTCAATCCAGTGGATAAAATAGTGGAATTGTATGAACGTTTACTCCAAAGTGAAAGGGAGAAAGTGGAGTTACTGAAAAATAAGTGATTATAAATTAGTAGATTGAGATAAGTTAAAAATAAATTTATTATTATGGAAACAGAATCTTATACAAACAATTCGCATTTGGGACGGAAAATAGAACGAATACGGCGTCTTCGTGGTATGACGCAGACTGATTTGGGTGAACTATTGGGAGTGACTAAACAGGCTATTTCCAAAATGGAGCAATCGGAAAAAATAGATGACGATAAATTAAAACAAGTAGCTGACGCGTTAGGTGTCACGGAAGATGGCTTAAAGAAATTCACGGAAGAAACAGTCCTATATAGCACAAACAATTTTTATGAAAACTGCCATGTGAGTGCATCTAATATAGGTCCTATCACTCATGTGGAAAATCTCAATCACTTTTCAATGGAGCAAGCTGTGAAATTGTTTGAGGAATTGTTGAAAATAGAAAGAGAAAAATATAGTAAGGGAAAAGAGGATAGTAAGTGAAAAGGTAATCTTTTTTAGAAAGAATGTAGAAAAAAAGATATTTGGTTATTCATTCGGATATAACTAAGATTTCATTGAAACTTTATAAATAGTGTTTTTTACTATAAATATTGAGGTATCCAAACTCTTTTTAGTTCAAGGAGTTTGGATGCACTATTTTAAAGTTTACTGCACTACAGCATTTTTCACAGCATAAAAGCAGCTATTTCGTGTGGTAAGATGGTGCTTTTATCTTCATACCTGAAACTTTGATGAATAGGGAGATTAACGCAAGGGTGAGAGTATGAGGGTAAAACTGATAAAAACTTTTATTTTTGTATTGATACGTTGAATCAAATATTCTAGTTCTATATGTAAGTATAGCTCGTTTTTTGTTTTATTATATGGGTTTTATACTGGGACTTTGTATTTTGGATGTTGAGAATAGACCGCAGCATTCATGCTTTTTAGAACATTTAGAACAAGCATCTATATAGCAGACTTTCCAATCAGAAATCGATTTTTTTGCGAATTTGTATAATGATGGTTTTAGTAAACAAATAGGAATGTTGAAAATAGAAACATCTAGTTTCCATTCTGCTAAATTTACAACTGCCTTTTCAAGTTCTTTTTGATAATCAATCGGGTCGATCCAAACTTTATTGTGATTTTTGATCGAATAACCAGTGTCTTCTAATCCCATGAATGATATGTATGCAACAAATGGTAGATTCTTCCATATAAATTCAGATAATTGGGGTAGTCTTTGGTAATTCATTTTGTTAATGACTATACGCAATTCTATGTCTGCCCCTATACTTGCGAGATTATATAATCCTTTCATTGTTTCTGTATAAGAACCCTTTACTTGTGTTATGGTATCGTGGTCTATTGAAAAGTCAGAGTGTAATGGAATGCCAAATAAAAGATTGGAAATTTCTTTAATTTTCATGGTATAGCGAATGTCTGAAAAGGCTCTCCCATTAGTAAGTATATGTATTAGACTTTCTGGATAACGAAGTTTTATATATTCAACTAAGTGTATTAATTTTTCTTGCAACAGCGTTGGTTCTCCACCAGTGATCCCTATATTAGTTAATCCGTTGGGAGCATTGTCTATTAGTTTGATGTTTTTGTTCCAAAAGGAATCGATGTCATCCCTGTTTAATGGTGGTTGTGCACACATTAAACATCTGTTATTACATTGTGAGGTAACGAACAGTGAATTATCATTGGAATTAATATCAAAATTCATTTTCATTTCTATTGATCCATTGTTTGAATATTGGCATAACCCTATCATATTCATTCTGAATTAAGTAGAATATATAGGTGATAATTGCTTTGTGTTTTTTGCACAAAGAAGAAGTAGGACGAAAACCATACATGTCATTTTGAGCAGAGTAGTTTCGTACAGGGTCAGCTCCACAGTAAGATTGAAAAGCGCAATCGGCACATCCTGCAATAAATTCAGTTCCCCAAATTAGGGCTATTTGTTGAGCCTTTCTTCCGTAAAAAATACTTTCATATTTATCTGTAACGTGTCCTAGCTTGAATGTGCTATCATTATATTCTGCTAACATCCTTGATTCATCAGATGCATATACATAACCATCGTAATTATAAACAATAACACTGTTGATGATTCCGGAGGGAGATTGTAAATCAACAAAACCTGTTGTAAAAGGAGTAAGTATTTTACGTAATAATATGGAGGTGAATTCTTCAACAAAGAATCGGCCTTGAATATTTATGTCAATAATATAGTCCAATGCGGATTTATAGAATTCTATGAAATTATCGAAATATGTTTCCCAATTTGTATTGTTAAGAGCTAATCCATAAGGATTTAGGGGGCGAAGAAATACATTATTAAAACCATTCGATAAATAATTGTCAATAATCTCTTTGGGATGATTTATTGACAATTCTGATGTGGTCATTAGTGCTGATATTCTGTCTGTTCCTAAATAATTCCTAGCTTTGTTAATTCCTTCTATTACACGGTTATAGCTATCAGCTTTTCCTCGGTTATGATTATGAATGAAAGCTGGACCATCTAGGGAAGTTGAGATAAGTATATTATATTCTTTGCAAAGTGATAGTATTTCATCTGTTAGGTTGATGGAGTTTGTGCATAAAACATATGTTATTTGTTTCTTAAATTCTTGATTTAATGCAACAGTTCTTTTTACTGCTTTCTGTAGTAGTTGAAAAGGTAGGGATGGTTCTCCACCTTGAAATTCCATTGTAATGGAGTGCGATGGGCTTTGAAACATCAAATCTATGGCTTTGAAAAGATGTTCTTCTTTCATGTCATAGATAGCTTCACAGCTTTCCTTGCTTGAAGCCTGACAATAAATACAATTTTGATTACATCTTAAAGTTAAGACAAAAATGTGTAGTGATGTAAATGAATCGAGAAAGGCCTTTTTAGTTCTTAGTCGTGTTGCTATATTGTCTATTAGCTCTGGGATAGGACTTTCAGAGATAAAGAAGTTAGCAACTAAATCCTTGTAAAGATCCTCTTGATTGCTAAGTTGGCGTTTGATGATTCGTTCTGTAGTGCCTGTTGGCACGAAAATAAAATCACCCAATTCATTGACGAGTAATTCTTGTTCCTTGATTCTTTCGAAGCGGAATGGTAATAAATAGTAATGATTCATTATTCCGATGCTAAATTAAAATCCTCAAAATCATCGTTGTTAGCAAAAGCCTTTACATATAAGATGTTACGAATATCTTTAGTTTCATTAGTAATCAAATCTCTGTTTTTATAATCAATTAAATCTTGATTAAATTTATGGGTTACATATTCAAATGTGTATATCTTGTTTGCGCTTGGTTTAAGTTCCAAAGTTATTTCAAATAAATTATCTTTGTTTTTATTCCAATAAATAATAAATGATTCTGCATACCAATATAATGCTTTGGTCAATACACGCTCATTGAATATAGAGGCATTGATTGTAAAACAAAATGTGTTTTCTGACCTTAATTCAGCTTTAATCATAATTGAATATTACTTTTTTAGAAAATATACTGTTTGGGTTTCTACAATGCCATCAGCATCTATTCCTATTGATTTTTGGAATTTAATAACGGCTTTTTCTGTTTCTTCATCAAAAAGGGAAGTTCCCTTGAGTAGTTTTCCAGATAAATATCCTTTGTCGATTAGGATGTTTTTAAGTTGGGTTACATCGTACCCTTGCATTTGTTTTTTAAGTATGCGGTCTCCTAAATTATATTTTTGAACGTCCGTATTTACTGTTTTACGATTTATTTGTTCTATTTGTTTGTTAATAGCTTCAATTGTTTTCTTTCCAACAATACCGTCTACCACTTGATTATGATCCTTTTGAAATTTCTTAATAGCATTTTCTAGTCTAATAGAATATTTGACATCTCCAGAATAATTCTTTTCTATGTCTGACTCTATTATATATCTTATCTTGACTAATTTATTAGCTAATTCTGCAACATCTTTACCTGAAACACCACTAATAATATTTCTTTCTCCTAATGAGTAAGTAGTCTTTGTGCTAGTCGTTGTATTAGTGTTATAGGTTGAAGTGCTGGAGCTTGTAGTAGTTGAAGAACCACTATAGCTTCCATAGCTACTAGATCTGTGTGAAGAATGAGATCTATGTGAAGAGTGCGAGCGATGGCTTCTATGTCCTGCTATTAAAAATGAGTTGTCGTTATGGATTTTAAGTATATATTTCTGTGAGAGATCATTCTTTTTTCCTTGTTCAATGTTGTTGTCATCACTTATTCTTGAAAGGTCATAAGATATAGCATTGGCTTCGTTAGATGAAATAAGTGAAGCTACAGATGTTAAAAAAATGCCTTTTAGGAGATCTTTAAATTTTGTTTTCATAGCTATTGTAATTTATGGTTACTTTTAATTGCAAATATATATTATATAGATGATAATAAAAAATTATTGAGTGTATATTTTGAAAGAATAATTTTGATATAGGGTATATTTAATCAATATATTTATTTATGTTGAAAAAATATATAACTTTATTTATTGAAGTAGTTGTGGTGACTTGCTTTTATTTGAAGTTTAATAGATATATCTAAATCTAAACATTAAGTATGAATGTATGATGGTTCATTTATTATGCGGGAAATTGTTATATCACTTTATATGAGTAAGAAGGTTAATTCACTTTGCTGTAATTCACTTTGTTATTTTCTATAACAATATAATTAAATTCAGCTAAAAAAGTGATATGATAGTTTCTTACATTACACTCATTGGACTAATGTACGCTTGTCTTTCGGCTTAAATGTGGTAATATTTTATACTCATTTAAATAATATAGGAGGCTCCTGCCAAGTATAATACTCTGAGATTATTTGATATTTTCACTAGTAACAAATAGTACAAATAGTCTTTTATTTATTCTGTGTCCTCATTACTTTCTGTATCATTATTATAATCCATACAGATATAACAAAAGGAGCGGTTAAGGTAATGATACCCAATCCCATTCCTAGGATCTGTAATGCAGTGGACAATAAGACTGAGCATCCTGCCCATACTCCACTTTTCCATGACGTTCCTCCTAAAGCTATGGCACATAATACACCATTATAGCCCATTAATCCGGTATTTAAGTTTGTAGCATCTACTTCCAGCAAAATAGCTAGAGGAATAGGAAGAAGTGCTCCTAAGATAGTATAGAGAGTTGCCTTTCGAGAACTGATCAAAATGCCTATAAGAAAAAATAATCCAGCTAGAACTGTATTTCCCTGAAACATGACTTGCCCTATGCTTAAACAGAAGGCTTGGAAATAATTAATATTCTGTGTGGTATCAATAACCGTATCGGAAACTGGTAGTAAATCTGATATAAGCCAGCTACAAACTCCCAACATTCCCCATACAGCAAGAATGAAAGGAGCAGTAAAGCCAGGGAGCAAACGTTGTTGACTGAAAAAATAGGCAATCCACGTGGAAAGGGCCGAAGCGATAGTCAGCATGATTAAACTTCCTACTGATAATTGCAGAAATACGCCAACCGCTATACCTACTAAAGTTCCATTAAATCCGTATAATCCATTTTTAATATCATTGCGTTTATATCCTGAAAAATAGGCTGTCAGTGTACTTATTATATTACCGCAGACTGCTAGCATTCCCATTTTCCATGAGTTTAGGAATATTCCAATTAGCATTAATAATCCGGATAACGCATTATTCTGAAACATCACTTGTCCTATTCCACGTCCCAGAATGAGTAATAAATTGTGTATAAAGACCATTGCATAAAATATTAACTGATAAAATGATGACAAAGGTACAACCTCCTATTGAAACTAACAAGATCAATAGATATGTAATAGAAGATTGTGGTGTTATAAATTACTAGCAAAGTTTTGTGAGAGTAGGCTTGAATGTCTTTTTTTAAGAAAAATCCCCCGATAATCATAGATTATCAAGGGATTTTCTTGGTGATTCGCCTGGGATTCTCCTTTCAGAGTTACCACGCTGATATTTAAAACTTTATATTTTTAACTTCAAGCATATCCCATGAATTATCCCACTAATTTGCTACGTGCTTTTGCGGTAGTTTGCTCATGGAGAATACTGAGGACAAAGATAAAGACTTTTGTTATCACTACAAAAAATGTTTTTGTTTAATTTTGGCAATTCAAGCTAATTACTCAGTTGAGAAGCCTTTGTATTTCTCTCCAAGAGATTTTAATTTATATAAAAACTTTTCAACATATTCTGCATCAACAGTCTTGTCATCTATATTTTTTAACAAAGAAAACATCTCTCTTATATCATTAATAATATCAGATTGGTGCATTATCGCAGATTGTATAGAAAGATCATATAGCATAATCCATAAGATATAGAATTCTTGATAAGAACGACTAAATCTTTGTAAGTTTTTTATATTTAAAATTGCATTAAAACTTTCTTTTGTTGCATTGTCTACCAATAACACATCCTTTATTAATTTAATAATACTTTCTGTCTTATTTATACTTTTCAAAAAAAGCTCTTTTTCTGTCGGTTTAAATTCAAAGCTTTCTAATAAGTCTGTCAAACTATATTTAGTCTTAAGCCTGCAAGTGAATTTTTCCATGCGTGGGTAAAATCCAAGAACCCTAGTAATATCTCCTGTTTTGATATTGTTATAACACAAATATGAAAGAATTGTTATTAGTTCTTCATTCTGCATTCTATCTTTTCTTGCATCTTCTGCATCATCAGGAGCTTTTATATAAAACCATGATACGTATTTAGCAGTGATCTCTCTAATCAATTGTATTACATCTTTGTCAACTATTGAATTCCACATCTCAAATGTGTTAGGTTTAATAGGATAGGGCTTACTATTGAGTCTAATAAATAAATCAGTTGCTTCAAAATCTTCATTTAAATCTTGACTTATTTCAATTTCATCCAAATCGAAATCTAATATTGTATCTTCAACTTCAGATAAAATATCAGAATAGCGTTTACCATTGTAATGTCTCAAAATTCTTAGTTCTTTCAGCTTAAAATTATGGTTGATAGAGTGTACTTTTATCCCCTCTTCATTTATATATGATCTCCCTAAGAATCCTATAATTGACAGAAGTCTTTGTTGCCCATCAATGACTTCTCTTATTCCATCTTTTCGCACATATATAAATAAAGGTGGTAGTTTGATACCTAATAAAATACTCTCAATAATAGAAGATGCTTTTTTTATACTAATTTTTTCTTGTCTTTGATAAGAAGGTCTTATTAAATAATAATTAGATGCTAAATCTGTCATCACCTGATCAATGGGTTTAGAAGCTGGTGAGGGTTTATTAATTCTTAAACTAGCAAGTCTATCCATTGTTAGTTCAGCATCTTTTTCAGTTTGCTTAAGTGAATTTATTTTGTTCTTAAAATCAGAAGATCTTAAATATATCTTAAAATCAAATCCAGACAACCTATTTAGTAGATTGGCTGTATCAGCAAAACGAGCAACAATATTGCCATAGTAATGATCACTATCTGTTTGGTATATGTGAATGTTTTTTTTATAATGCTCATTTAGTGTATGTGCATATTTGCTAATTTCAAATGGAATATTTTCGTTATTAAGAATACGGACTCCCCATAAAAGGCATTCATATGCATTGCCACTATTTACATCAACATAAGCGGTAATATCATGAATTTGTTCTAATAACTTTTTTATATCATCTTCTATACATTGCTCATTTTCTCTTGCATTTCCAATATAATTATCATATAGTAAATCTAAGAAGAAATTTTTACCACTATCTGCATATCGCGTAATTGGCAATGAACTAAGAATTAGTGATTTTCTTAAAAAAGTAACCATATCAACTATAAGTTCATTTTTGATCTTATCGCTATTATAAAAGAAACATTTATTGATTTTGTTATATAAATCATCATTTTCTTTTAGCTCATGTTTGAAATAATCAGAGAAAGTATCTGAATCATATTTCGCATTATCTACCTCCGATTGATTTAATGGGGTTATTCCTGAATTATATCGTCTAAATATTTCTTTTTTTATTTTATCCTCAATTATAGGGTCTAATGCTGGCATACCGACAACCTCAAACTCGAAAATACGAATTTTAGTATTCAAAAATAGCTGTTGTATATCAGGATTAAGTTTGCTAAAAGTCTTTTTGGCAAGAGCTTGCAATTCCAATAGTCCAGATAGATGTAAGGCAAAATCATCTTCTTTAAATCTTTTTAAAGTTTCAAATCTTTGCCTACCATCGATTACTTCAACTTTCATTCCTGATTTGTAAAAAACTAGTGGTGGGATTTCTGTTCCTAAAACAACACTTTCAATAAAGAAAGATTGTTTATCCTTTTCCCAAACATAGTTTCTTTGATAGTATGGATCATATTTTATTCGCTTTAAATACCTGTCACTTAATAATGTAGCGACAGATACAGTTCTTGCATCCTTCTTTAGGTTGTTCTTGAAGGTTTCAATAAAAGCCTCTTGGTTATTATTATTTATCATAGCTCTATATCTTTATTCAATTTTTCAATTAATTGTTCATTAAGTATATACTCATATAACATTGTTCCATCAACTTCTGCTTGTTGTCTAGAAGCGAACTCCTTATCTATTGCCTTGAATTGGGTTATATATAATTTATCGAATAAATAGTCATATATAATTTGTTCAAAATGTTCAGGAATTCTTGATTTGTCAAAACATGATATTTTAATCGTCACCTTTTCTATATAAGATATTGAAATAATACAACTTAAACTATGATGCTTTTCCTCTATCTCTTGAAAATCAAACGAGTCGCAAAATTGATTAATAGTCTTTTCTAATAAAATCGAAAAACCTTCAAGAAAAGCGGTTAAAGCATAATTATTCTCTGTTGTTATATTGTATTTTTTTCTAAATTCAATTTTTGAAAGAGGATGTATATGCTTTAGAATATTATATTTATAGATTAGAACTGTTGATTTATTTGCATAAACTGAATGATAGTTATAATACATTATTAGCAATTCGTAGTCTGTTAATTGCGATCGTATAATTTTAGCATAAAACATCTTCTCTTGATTACTTAGACTTAGACTACTATCTATTATTTTTAATAATCTATATATTGTTTTGAAGTAATGAGACAGTCTTCCTTTATTATGCAAGAATAAATCCACATATTTTTTTTCTATAATTTTATGACAATTCAAAGGGGATTCATTTATGAGTTCCACATCAACCGATCCATTCAATTTTAAAAAAATAGTTTTAAAGAAATCTTTTTCTTCATCGTTATTGTTTAATTCATTTTTTATTGCGATGTAGACATTCAAAAAAGCATAAAAGCTGGATTCAAACTGTTGTATCTTCATTGTATGTTCTTGCTCTTTCATTGTTTTATATTGCTGTTCATAGACTATTCTAGTTAAAGCTAATTCCTCTTTTTGTTTTTCAAATTCTTCAATCTGCTTGGCTAATGCTTCATTTTGAAGATTCATTGATTTCTGATTTATAGCAATATCTTTTCGTTGCTCCTTCAATGCAACATAATATAATATTGCAGCAACAAAAGCTAACAGAGTACCCACTACTCCTCCGACAAAGTCTCCAAATTGTGCAATTTTGGCTTCATCTAATATTGGACTAAACTGCCAACTTCCATGAATAATGAAAATGTAAATAGATACAAGTAAGCAAATGAGTGAAGTTATTGCAATAATAGCACTCAATTTTTCGGAAAATATTTTATCAAAACGGTTTGTCATTCTGCATATTCTAATTTGTTTAAATGCAAAAGTAGAAAAAAAAACAGAAAAAGCCTAAAAACGAGAATTTTATATACGACTAGATAAGAGTGGGACTGAAAACATTTATCACAAATATTAGTTCTGAATGCTAGATGTAGCTTATAACCTGCGTCTTTTTTTCTTTTTTGATTTAGGTAATTGTTTCTCTGGGATATTTGAACTTGATAAAACGTCTGTCTCTAGTAAGAAGCAGGGAACTAGAGAACCCAAATAAGGGTTACTTTCCTTATAGCCCAATTGATGATTTAGAGCATATTCATTGTTTTCTTTATTATTTTCATGATGTGGGTGTAAAACTGGAACGCTAGTTTCTTTGTTTTCAAGATTGCTAGGAAACATGTTCACTTGATTGCTAATCTGATCATTTTCTGTTTCTTCTTTGCTGGACTGATTTTTTTTTAGCTGTAGTATGAGTTGTTAGGATATAGAGCCGTTCTTTATCGTATTGTAGTAATCAAATGATTCTGTTTGCTGACGATTGTAGTTGAATAGCTTATCAAATCCTAGTTCTGCTTGCTGGAACAAGTTCACACGATCGAAACCACCTTTAATTATCCCGCTTTTAGTGCTCTTGTGGTTGGTGAGCGGTGATAACTTCTTTTTATTGGCTTGGTCTTTCCGGCTAACAATCAAATGACAGTGCATATTCAACTCATTATCTGAACGGCTACGATTAAAATGAATCTTACCATAGAACTTTATATGCGAAGCGGATAGCTCTTTGTTGAAGTTCTTGGCATATTCAGGAATAAATACTTCACGAATATAGCGTTTCATGGCTTCGGCTTGTTCCTGTTCTGTGTTACCCATTGCTCGGAGTTCCTTTTCCGATGGACTGACATGAATAGCGTAAAACTTAGCATCCGTTTTTAGGAGTTGCCCGATATTGGTATCTATATCTTTTAAGACCTTCGATTTATAGATGTTATCATTCGTCAGATTGAAAAAGCCTTCGGTATAAATACCTTTTTCTATTCGCTCTAAATCTTCATGTTCTAAATAATTGGCTAACTGACGGCTACTGCCAGCATTATTATATGTTCCGTTTGATGGTGGAGCAAAATCTATGTGCATAATCTTACGTGTTTATCAGATTACTAATTTCAGCTTTCAGGTTATCTTTTCTTTTGCTATCCATCACACCGCAGGCGGAGAGTTCCGAATAGAGTTGTATCAGGTGAAGTAATTTTTTATAGTCCCGTTGGTGTATCTGATAAAGTGCATTAATCTGTTTCGACTGATTGTTTATCACATCAGCATGATTACAGAACTGTTCACTTAACTTTTTGAGTACGGCTGTTTGTTTCTCTTGACTGGTTTCCAGTTGAAAGAGAATAAGAGTTTCCAAGGTTTTGCCGATAGTATCGAAGCGTAAAGCAATAGAATTTGTAGCCCGTATCATCGGATTCAGTTGTTCTTCTTCATAGTGACGGATGAAGCGAATAATATCATCCTGTCTCTTATTTACTTTCGCCAGTTCCGATTTTACGGATTCAGGTGCTTCGGATGGGTTGATATGCGCCTTATCTATATACCCGAACGCCAATTTTACAACTTCGCTCTTTTTCAGTGAATAGCGTTTGCATATCTTTTCTACCAAAGCTGCCGTTTCCTTGTCTATGGAAATGGTGGTGAATATCGTTTTTCGACTGTTATTTGGCATAGTAATTACTTTTTTATAGAAATACGAATAGATAAATACCTGATAATAAGCATTGAAAAGAAAATGCTTATTACAGGTGTCATTACAGTGTGTCCTTGTAGCACGCTAAAGCCGAAGGCTTTGCCTCGCAGAGCAAGAGGGAAGAACAGGACTTGTCCAGTTCCCTCTTGCTCAATTTAGCGAAACGTGCGAAGCCGGAAGGCGTAGCTGTTTCAGCTAAATTAGGGTGGCAGCATAGAGGAATAGCCTAAACACAGGCTTCTTTCCTCTGCTTTTTTTTGCTTTCAGGGCTGATTCTCTAATTGATTGCCTTTTTCAAACTGTTTGTAGGTTTGAGAGTCGGCACGTTCACGAACAAAAGCCCGAATATCATTCGCTCGATAGTAAGTTTTCTTTCCGATGGTAAAGTAGGGTAGTTGTCCGCTTACCCTGTAACGTTGAAGCGTTCGGAAAGATACTTTCAATAGAAAGGCTAAATCCTGATTGTCAAGTATCTTTTCATTATCATCCAGTACCTTATCGGTGTTTATAAGAGATTTTAGGTCTTGCCCTATTTCAGTGAGTTTCTTGGATAACTTTGCCATCCATTTCTCAAAATCTTCATTGTCTATATACATTTTACTTTATTTTTAGTTGAATATTAAGATTTTCAATCGATTGATGAAGCAAAATTCAGCAGAATAAAGAAGCTAAAAAAGAGGAGTAGTTATCTACTCCCCGAAAAAAACTGTTCGCAAACAGTTGTAAATAAACTATTTATAAAATCATCTTTTCTAATCTTTATCTGTTCTTACGTTTACGGTCTTCTTTGATAATGGCATTTCGCAAAGCATCTAATGTTTTGGTTAGATTATAGGGTTTACGGGTAAACACTTCACTCACTTTATCATAAATACTACCGAATTTCAGATTGAAAAGCTGTTCAAAGCCACGAGCCAGACGAACTTCTGGAACTGGCTTTCCATCTTCTCCGACTATTTGCCCTTGTAGAAACAGGGCAATAACGATTTCTGCAATACCAATAATCCCCAAGTCTTTTGACTTAGGGATTACATATAAATCAGATTTGAACTCTGTGGTAACAAATAAAACGAATTGTTCGGGATGATTTATTTTCAGGTTGATTAATAGCAGTTCAGAATCAATCAGGGATAATGCTTTGTGGATGTCTAAATTTTTAAGCGCATTTTTCCCCCTGCTCGCATTGATATAACTCTTTTAGGGGTGCTATCTCAATACGAGTGAGATTTAGCGTCCGAAAGATATGAGAGTAATCTTCTGAATAGCTAATTGTTACTATCTGCTTAATAAATTCCTCATAAGCATCTTTCATTTCCGTGTTAATTACTTCTTTTGAGGTATCAGCTAATAAGATGAAAAACCTCGTCTTCAATAAATCATTCATAGACATAAATTTTAAATTGTGGATAAATTATTTATATATCAAAGCGTTAGCTTTGTATGCTGAATGATTCCTTGCTTTGTTTGTTCTCCAAATCTCCTTATCTTAGGTTATGATTATAAAGTGTTGTGTAAAGCCTTTATGCCAATAGGGAAATATCCAAAGCACATAAATAGAGTTCCAATAGTGCTTATTAACTCTATATCAGGGTTATTCAGAAGTAATAAACCTACAATCATTAATATACCCTGCCATTTTTTTATACATTTTTCTTTTATTAATCCTACACCTTGAATAATTGCACCGATAGGTAATAGAGGAAGTAAATAGCAAACTTTCAACAATCCAGCTTTATCAACAATAACTTGTAAGAACGGACTGATTGTGATAAAGTCTCTTTCTGGAAGTGAGTCAAATGCAGATAAGACTAAACATAAAGCACCTTTATCTACAGCTAAAATAAATGCTCCAAATACGCCAATGATACAGCCCCAAAATCCCCAATTCTTTCCAGAAGATTGCAATCCGTTCATGATGCCTATCATTGAAACTATTATAAAGGGAACTGAAAACATGACAATCAAATGCCCAATATGATAATAAGAATTGTTGTGAAAGCGTTCCACTAAATCTTGTGCTGTAAATATCATCTTCATCTGTTCTAAATGGGGGTGCATCAAGAAGCCCACTAATAACATTATAGGGAAGAGCATTAATGAAAATGCTAGTCCTTTTGTTTTTACTTGTTCACTGAAAGTCATTTTGTAAAGGGATATACCTTCTACTGCAAGGGCTTTTCTTTTACAAACTTCGATGCAAGCACCACATAGATCACATTGCATTATATTCCCGATTCTTATATCTGCTTTTTTGTTCTCTTGGGAGAATACACTTTTAAGACAGACTTTTACACACTTGCCGCATTTAGAACATAGATTGTTATCAATCAGTATTTTCTTTGTCTCCATATTATTATTGTTTCAGTAATATGAAGCAAAACTAGGCAGAAGAAAAAATAAAAATCTTGATGGAAATCAAGACTTATTCGAATAGAATTCTTTTGCGTATGCGACTTAATGTTTCAGGAGTTACCATTATATATGAAGCTAATTCCTTCAGCGTTATTAGGTTGGGTAAATTGGGGCATCTTTGTAGAAGTTCTTTGTATCTCTTTTCAGGAGTATCTTTATATGCTGAAATGATATTATTCCACGCAACATATAATAGCTCTTCTGCTAAGATTCTACCTTGCTGTTGTGCCTCCATATTTGAATTATAGAATTCGTTTACATCGGAATGGGATAATACATAAACAGTGCTATCTGTAACGGCTTGTATATCTACTATAGCCGACTCTTTCTTTTGAAATACGGAATAATTTCCTAGTGGTTCATTAGGAAAGTTATAGGCAACTACATGCTCATTGCCGTTGTTGTCTATGCAAGTATATCTGAATGTACCTTCTATAATAAAACCTATATAGGTATGCTTGTCACCTTTATGAAGAAAATACTCGTTTTTCTTATAATGCCGTATTTTCCCTTTCTCTATAAATATCTCTTTAAACATAGAGAAGTCGAAGCGATCCATGTATTCATTGAATTGTCCCATTGCGTATGATTCTTGTATACAAAAGTGAATGTTAAAGAGCTAAAAAGAAAAATCCCCGATAATCATAGATTATCAGGGATTTTCTTGGTGATCCGCCTGGGGCTCGAACCCAGGACCCCAACATTAAAAGTGTTGTGCTCTACCTGCTGAGCTAGCGAATCAATCCTTATTTGCGAATCAGTTATTTCCTGATTGCGGGTGCAAAGGTAGTTACTTTTATTTAATTTGCAAGCATTCCGTAGAAAAAAGTTTCAATTATTTTTCCTCGTTATGGCTTGTCTCTTGATTATCAGTAGTTTCTACTTCATCATATTTTATCTTTTCTTTGTTGATAATAAAGCGTTGGTAGTAGGAGAGCATCAAAGTTGTTAGTGGCAAGGCGATAATCATGCCGAGCATTCCCATTAATGAACCCCAGATAGAAAGAGATAAAAGGATGATGGCAGGATTCAGCCCGGTAATCTTTCCCATGATTTTGGGGACAAGGAAGGTATCCTGTATGATTTGTACGATTGCAAAGACGGCTAATGCACATGCAATGATAATCCAGAAGTTCTGTCCGGTGTCGGCAGCTTTGAGGATCGCCAATAAAATGGTGGGAAGAAAACCGATGATTTGCAAGTAGGGAACCATATTCAATGCTCCGATGAAAAGTCCCAGAGCGATAGCCATGGGGAAATCGATAATCAGGAAACCAATGCTGAAAAGAATACCTACGCAGAAAGCAACTAAAGCCTGTCCACGGAAATATCTGTTCATACCATCCTGTACGTCGTGAACTAGGTTGGAGGCAAACGTACGGTATTTATTGGGTAACAGATGCAACCATCCTTCAGCTATTGCTTCGTAATCCAGTAGTATAAAGATTACATATAATAATATAATGAAAGAAGCAAGGATGCTGAATAGAATGTTGAGAGATTCTGCAAGCAAAGTCCACACTCTGGGGACGGTATCCTTGATTGCCGCCAGGATATTCTCTTCACTTAATACACGGTTCAGTGCCTGAAGATCGATGTTCTCGTGGATAAATTCAGAAAGATTCTTAGGCACATTGTTTCCGGCTCCATTGGTGAGGTAAGTCACCAGCAAGTCGTTCATTCTGCCTATTTCCGAAATCATCGGCGGCACTAACAGATAGAATAAAGTGACTCCGATAACCGTAATGAGGAATAAGGAACAAAAGATGGAAATAATGCGGCTTTTTAATCGTAGCTTATACTGGAAGAATTTGACTAACGGATAGACCATATAAGCTATCAGCCACGCAATAAAGAAAGGTAATAACACTCCGCTAAGGCGTTCCACAAGCATTAATATTCCTACAACTAACACACATCCGATGGAACCGCGTATAAAACTGTCGAATGTTATCTTTTTCCTTTCCATAATCTGTTTTTTATAGAGTTTATACTTTCTGCTCATCTTCCCCTCGCGCACGGAGATAACATTCCCTGCACAGAGGCTCATATTCGGCTGTTTCGCCTAAAAGAACCTGTTTCTCATTCTTGACTGTACGATGTGAGAAAGAAGCCAGCTGACCACATTTCACACAGATCGCATGAACTTTGGAGACTTCATCGGCAATGGCGCACAATTGTGGCATTGGACCGAACGGATTTCCTTTGAAGTCCATATCCAACCCTGCAATGATAACACGGATTCCATTGTTAGCAAGCTGGTTGCACACATCAATCAAACCACTGTCGAAGAACTGCGCTTCATCAATACCTACTACATCTATCTCGGAAGTAAACAGTAAAATGCTGGCTGACGAATCAATGGGAGTGGAGGCGATAGAATGGCTGTCGTGAGAGACTACGTCTTCTTCTGAATAACGGGTGTCGATAGCTGGTTTGAATATCTCGACACGTTGTTTCGCGAATTTCGCTCTCTTCATTCTGCGAATCAATTCCTCTGTCTTTCCGGAGAACATAGAACCGCAGATTACTTCGATCCGGCCTCTTCTTCTAGTCTCCTGTATGTGGTCTTCTGAAAATAATACCATGAGATTTTGTGCTTTCTTGATTAAATAAATATGTGGACAAAGGTAAGCAATTCAATGTGCAAGAACTGTTAAATTATCCATTATTTTAAGTTATTGCATAAATTATTCCTACATTCGCACCGTATAAACAATGGACTGACATGAAACAGAAGCTATTAACAGATATTGAGTTGGATGTTCATGAGTTGAAGTATCTCATGGATTCATTTACCAAGGAGCCGACTCCGACTTTGTCTGAACTGTTGAAGCGGAGCATTACACGGATGCAGGGACGTTTGGACGAACTGCAGCAGGAGGTGGATGCTGTTCAGGTAATTTCTCCGTCAGCTGTGGAAGAGACAGCGGAAGAGGAGGATGAAGTTGCCGGGTCTGAAGAAGATTCCCCCGTTATTATACAATCTCTCGAATCGGTTGACGTGAAAGAAGACGAGGAGGGAGAGACTATTGTTGCGGAAGAGAAACCTGTAGTAATAGCAGAAGAGGAGTCTGCAATGGTGGAGGAGCCTGTCGTTGAAACTGTTGTGAAAGAGGAAGGACCTAAATCGGCTGTGTTGGGAGAAAGTCTCAAACTGTCTGCCGGCTTGCGACATTCTATCAGTTTGAATGATTCTTTCCGTTTTTCTCGTGAACTGTTCGGAGGTGACACTGATTTAATGAATCGGGTTATCGAACAGATATCAGTAATGAGTTCCTACAAGACTGCAGTCGCATTTCTGTCCTCGAAAGTCGAATTGAATGAAGAAAAAGAGGCGGTGAACGACTTTCTGGAGCTACTAAAGAAATATTTTAATCAATCAGCATAAAACAAAAACAGATGGGAAAGCTATATGTGGTGCCTACGCCGGTAGGGAATCTGGAGGACATGACTTTTCGGGCTATCAAAGTCCTGAAAGAGGTCGATCTGATTTTGGCGGAGGATACACGTACTTCCGGTATCTTGCTGAAACACTTTGAAATAAAGAATGCAATGCAATCCCACCACAAATTTAATGAACATAAAACGGTGGAAAGTGTTGTTAATAGAATAAAGGCAGGTGAAACGGTGGCACTAATTTCGGATGCCGGAACGCCTGGAATTTCCGATCCCGGATTTCTGGTTGTTCGTGAATGTGTGCGCAACGGTATTGAAGTGCAGTGCTTGCCGGGAGCAACCGCTTTTGTTCCGGCTCTCGTTGCATCGGGATTGCCGAACGAGAAGTTCTGCTTCGAGGGATTTCTCCCCCAGAAGAAAGGACGGCAGACACGACTGAAGACATTGGCGGAAGAACACCGCACGATGGTGTTTTATGAATCACCCCACCGTCTGTTGAAGACGTTAACACAGTTTGCCGAATATTTCGGCGCTGAACGTCAGGCAACCGTGTCGCGTGAAATATCCAAACTCCACGAAGAAACAGTTCGGGGCAGTTTGGCTGAATTGATAGAACACTTTACCGCCACCGAACCCCGGGGCGAGATTGTGATAGTATTAGCAGGAATAGATGATTAAATAACTTCATTAAAAAACGTAAAACGTAAACGTATGAAAAAGTTAGCTGTTTTATTTGTATGCGCAGCCATGTTGGCTTCGTGTGATGGCTTTAAAGGTGGAAGTAAAGACCTGAAAGCTGAAAATGATTCTCTTTTGATGGAACTGAACCAGCGCAACGCTGAACTGGATGATATGATGGGGACTTTCAATGAAGTTCAGGAAGGTTTCCGTAAGATCAATGCTGCCGAAAGCCGTGTTGATTTGCAGCGTGGAACCATCACTGAAAACTCTGCCAGTGCCAAGCAACAGATTGCTTCTGACATCGAATTCATCTCCAAACAAATGGAAGAAAACAAAGCGCAGATTGCAAAGTTACAGGCACAGTTGAAGAACAGCAATTACAATTCTACTCAACTGAAAAAAGCTGTTGAGGCATTGACTGCTGAATTGAACGCTAAACAACAGCGTATCGAAGAACTGCAAACTGAACTGGCTTCCAAGAATATCCGTATTCAGGAATTGGATGCTGCTGTCAGCGATTTGTCTGTAGCAAAAGAAACTTTGACTGCAGAAAACGAAGCGAAAGCTAAAACCGTTGCTGAACAGGAAAAGAGTCTGAATGCTGCCTGGTTCGTATTCGGTACTAAATCTGAATTGAAAGCTCAAAAGATTCTTCAGAGCGGAGACGTGTTGAAGAGCGCTGATTTCAACAAGGATTATTTCACTCAAATCGATATCCGTACAACCAAAGAAATCAAGTTGTACTCTAAACGTGCTGAGTTACTGACTACTCATCCGACCGGTTCTTATGAATTGGTAAAAGATGATAAAGGCCAGTTGACATTGAAGATTACTAATCCTACTGAATTCTGGAGTGTATCCAGATACTTGGTTATCCAGGTAAAATAAGGTAGATATCCCTTTTGAATTGCCAATGTGCTGATTCCTGGATTCAAGAAATTAGCACATTGGCTTTTTTGTTTCTTATTATACGCATAACTACTGATGAAATATAAAAATCTTTTTTTTGATCTTGATGATACTATCTGGGCTTTTTCTCAAAATGCCCGTGATACTTTTGAGGAAGTATATCAGAAATATTCGTTCGACCGCTATTTTGACTCATTCAATCATTATTATACTCTTTATCAACAAAGAAATACAGAACTCTGGATTGAGTACGGTGAAGGAAAGATAACGAAGGATGAATTGAACAGCCAACGTTTCTTTTATCCTTTACAGGCTGTGGGAGTGAAAGATGAAGCGCTCGCCGAACAGTTTTCGAAAGATTTTTTCGCTATTATCCCTACTAAAAGTACTTTGATGCCTCATGCAAAGGAGGTATTGGAATATCTTGCTCCCAAATATAATCTCTATATCCTTTCCAATGGGTTTCGTGAATTGCAATCACGCAAGATGCGTTCGGCAGGAGTGGACGGGTATTTCAGAAAGGTGATTCTCTCGGAAGATCTCGGAGTGCTGAAGCCTTGGCCGGAGATATTCAATTTTGCTTTGTCTGCCACTCAATCCGAGTTGCGCGAATCCTTGATGATTGGTGACAGTTGGGAAGCGGATATAATCGGAGCACACGGCGTAGGGATGCATCAGGCTTTCTACAATGTGACAGAACGGACTACTTTCCCTTTCCTCCCTACTTATCACATCCATTCCTTGAAAGAATTAATGGATTTATTATAGGTTTTCTGGATTAAGTCGTATTTTTGTTGCGTTTTAGTTTTGCATAAAATACGATATAACCATGGATAGTACGCTTCTACCTTTCGCCTTACTTTGTTTCACTTCATTCTTCACGTTGACCAACCCATTGGGAACGATGCCTGTCTTTCTTACCATGACTCATGGTATGACGGATAAAGAACGTCAGTCTATTGTACGTCGTGCTACTATTGTGTCGTTTATTACATTGATGGTATTTGTCTTTGCCGGGCAGTTTCTTTTCAAGTTCTTCGGTATCTCTACCAATGGTTTCCGTATTGCCGGTGGGGTGATTATCTTCAAGATAGGATTTGATATGCTTCAAGCCCGCTATACACCGATGAAGTTGAAGGACGAAGAAATCAAAACGTATGCGGATGATATCTCTATTACCCCTCTCGGTATTCCTATGTTATGCGGTCCCGGAGCGATTGCTAATGCAATCGTTTTGATGCAGGATGCGCATTCTTATGAAATGAAGGGAATACTGATCGGTACTATTGCCCTGATTTATCTGCTGACTTTCTTTATTCTTCGTGCTTCTACGAAATTGGTAAAAGTCTTGGGTGAAACGGGTAATAATGTGATGATGCGTCTTATGGGATTGATTTTGATGGTGATTGCAGTGGAATGTTTCGTTAGCGGATTGAAGCCGATTCTGGTAGATATTGTGAGAGAAGGAATGATTCCTTGATGAATAAGAATGTACTATTCTAAATGTAATCTGATAAAGTTTAGGTTGCCATAATTCTTCATAAGCGTAGTGGACGTTTTTATGACTATCGAGATATAACTGAAATGAGACTGAATTCCCACCTTTCCCCTAGAGAATTCAGTCTCATTTATATGATTCAAGTCAATGGATTATCTGCTTCCGCCTGCCCACCAAACATTTTCACTATACACATATTGTCCGTTTCCGTATGCTGCTTTCACTTCGGCATTCGTTGTTGTGTCGCTATTGCCATAAGGACAACGTAATGGGAAAGAGTTTGGATTTTTTAGCTCAATAAAGTTTTCGCCTAGTCCTTTCATTCTGCGAACATCATTGTAAGATTCTGTCGCTTCTCCTGAAGCTCCCCATAATGCGAAGTATTTTTGAGTCATTGTTGTTTTCAGCGGTTCGGCTGTATATTTGGCTTCTACCGTATTATCAAAATAGCTTTCGGCTTCAGTATCTGTAATACTACTTGCCGGGTTGATGAGCGTTTTGCCCAATTCCTTTCTTGAAACGCTGAAGCTATTTTCTGCATTTAACAATCCGGCTACTACAGCGTCTTTTAATGCACTTTTTGCATCACGTCCCAATCTGCATAGAGCTTCTGCTTCCAGGAACTTTAATTCATGATAGCTCAATAACAGTGTGGGTGCCGATATAGAATACATAAATAAAGAAGTTCCATACTTGGAAGTACCTTGTTCCGGAGAACCGTTAGGCGCATATACGGCATTGTCAGCACTTCCTGGGGCTTGTTCTTTTCCAGATGCACCTTGTTTAGTGATGAAAGCTCTGGACAGGCGTGGGTCGTTGTATTCTGCCAGTTTGCTTCTCATGCTTTCGCTCGCACCTAATCCGGCACGTGCCACAAAGAAACCGTAAAGCGGATTTATATTGTTAGCGTCATATACGTCGAATGCTGCTTGCTCTTCTGCACTTTCGAAAGAGTTATCCACATATTCCAAAACCTTCTCCATGTCAGCGTCTTTGTTGGCAGATCTTTTAAGAAGGTGCATTGTGTAACGCGCTTTCAGACCATACGCCAACTTTAGCCATTTTTCAGCATCGCCCTGATATAACAAATCTTGAGCTCCCGGGTCTATCAGATCCTCTTTCTGCAAGTCTGCAATAGCATCGTCCAGGTATTGCATTGCTTGTGTATAGATCTCTTCTTGTTTATCCATTTTAGGAGTCAGGTAAACGGGAGAACCATTTTCGTCAACTAAGGCTGCCTGGCTGCATGGAGCATCTCCGAACATATCGGCTATCAATGCACAATTATAAGCAGCCAACACCTCTGCCATACCTTTGGTTACAAAATTTCCATAATCTATTCCTCCCTCACTGCATTGATTGATAATGATACGGGCGGATTTCAATGTGGAATACAGACCATTCCATGTATTATTGAAAGTGGAAGATGAGGTCGGTTCGCTTTCTCTGGTTTCTGCATAATACAACTGGTTGTCAACACCTACTTCATATTCAATGTAAGCAGATAGATAAGTATTGAAATCACCTCCTGCATTAGAGAATGCGGTAGAGGTTATTACATCTGTCAGAATGAATCTTCCGGCCACGCTTTGCGTATGTCCGTGATCCTTATTGATTCTATCCATTGCATCTTCCGAACATCCGGAAAAGACAACTGATAAAACAGTAGCGGCAAAAATGCCTTTGATTATATTATATGTTTTCATCTTTCTTTTTAGCTAATTAGAATTTTACATTAAATCCAAAACCATAGCTGGCTGTTCCCGGAAGAGAGAAACGTTCGAATGCACCTCCCATGTTGTCATTACCCTGTGAAGCTTCCGGATCGAAGCCTTTCATTTCAGACCAAACCAAAATGTTGCGGGCAAAAACATTCACATTCACATTCAGCCATTTCTTTGAGAATACCGGATAGCTTACTGATAATTCACGCAGTTTGATATAAGAATTATCATAAATGTAGGATTCGTCAATGGATCTTCTTCTTGTGAAATATGCTTGAGCGTCTGTTACCTTTATATCATTGGGCGCATAAATTGAGTTACCGTCTGCATCTTTTCCTGTTTCTTTAACGGAGTTTTCCACAATGAATTCGGTATTACGCATATCACCAGATAATTTGCTCACACCGTAATAGTTCATTTCACCTGCAGTACCACTATACATTTGTCCTCCCTGTTTCCAGTCGAATACTGCAGAAATACGGAACTTGTACAATTCGATATTTGTATTGAAACCTAAACGGAAGTCAGGAGATACAGTTCCGATAACCGCATCTTCTCCCTGCATGGGAAGTCCGTTTTTGTCTACTACAATCTTGCCTTCGTCATTACGCATATAGCTTTTTCCATAGATCACAGGGAACTTGTCACCAATTCCGGCACGTACCTGCGGAGTTACAAATCCTCCTAACATAATACTTTCTACTCCTGGAGCCAATTCGTCTACGTAATTGTCGATTTTGGAGAAGTTGAAAGCGAAGTCGAGTTTGAAGTTTTTGGTATCTACCGGAGATACGCCCAATGTCAACTCGTGAGTATTTGTGTGGATTTTACCTCCATTCATTATCATACTGGAGGCTCCGGTTGAACCTGCCAAAGGAACTTCGAATATCTGATCTTTTACATTCTGACGTGAATAGGTATAATTCAAGGTTACCAGTCCGTTTAAGAAAGTAAGATCTGCTCCCAGTTCGTATGATTTTGTATTTTGTGGTTTTAAGTTAGGGTCATATACCTTATAATATGGAATGTAAGCCATTGCTCCATTAATTGGATAAACAATAGGATTTCCCATATAGAAGCCGCCACCATAAGACGGAGTATAATAATAACTTTGAGTATAATCACCGGCCATACCAACTTCTGCATAAGAAGCACGTATCTTACCGAAAGTCAATATGTTATTCTTCAGGGGAGCCAGTTCGGTGAAGATGAATCCTAATGACACTGAAGGATAAGTGAAAGAACGGTTGTCACGTGGCATGCTTGAAACAATATCGTTACGTATACTTCCGCTTAGATAGAGCATGTTTTTCCATGCTACTGACAAGTTGGCGAAATTACCTACCGTCCGCTTCTTGTTGTATTGGCTTTCGTTAGAGAATACAGAAGCATTATTCAGATGATTCCATCCCGGGAAATTGAAGTTCATGCTATATGCGTATTCATATTTTGTCTTTTTATCCACAAACTCATTACCAATCAACGCGTCCAGGGTCCATTCTTCGTTGATATTCCATGTGTAAGCAGCGGTTAACAGTGAGTTTAACTCATTAACAGTGTAATGGTATTCTGAATCTTCACCTGTAGGTGCCCAGGTACTTCCATATCCGTAGATTTCTGAATAATTGGTAGTGTAAGCGTCATCACCGATCTGGTATTTAATATCCAGTTTGTGGTTGTCCGTTCCAAATTTAGTGGTGTATTTCACGAAAGCATTTCCGAAGAAACGTTGTGAACGTTCAGAGAACTGGTTATTGTCAACTGCCCAATATGCATCGTCGATCCAGCTGTCACGATATGTATTTTGTGTGTAAGGGTCGCCTTCTATGTGAGAAGGAATGCCGGCCATATTATAGCTGACGGGTGCATTATAGATCGTAGCAACCACACTGGTGTTGGCTGTAGACTGTTTGGAGATTTTTGAAGTCACAAAGTTTCCATTAAATCCGGTAGTCCAGTTAGGATGGAGTTGTGCTTCGGCGGACATTTTCACGTTATATCTATCCATACCAGTTGATGGAACGATACCATTACTCGTGGTGTTACCCAAAGAAAAGGAGTAGTTACCTTTGTCGAATCTCTGGGCTACATTGACGTTATTGCTCCAAGATACACCTGTTTCAAAAAAGTCCTTCATGTTGTTATATGCCTGTGGAGTAGCCCACGGATTCATGCCGGCAGCTGCAAGTTGAGGAACATAGTATTTTCCGGACTGTTTGCCATATTGGCTAGTGTAACTGTTGTCTGTATTTCCTCCGTAGGTAGGATCGTTAGCCAATTCGGAAATCTTAGGACCCCATGCGAAAGGAGATGACGGATCGAAAGTACCGCCTGAACCTTGTGCGTATTCTTGTTGCAGTTCCGGAAGAGTTGAAATCTTATCAAAGGAAAGGTTAGTACTGAAAGTAATAGTCGGTTTTCCTTTATCTGCTCCTTTACCACTTTTGGTGGTGATAACGATAACACCATTGGAAGCTCTCATACCATACAAAGCAGAAGCGGCTTGTCCCTTTAATATATTGATACTTTCTATATCATTAGGGTCAATGTCGACAGCACGGTTAGCATAGTCCGTTCCATACGCTCCATCGGTAAGAGAGGTACTCACGTCTGCGGTAGAAGCGATAGGCATACCATCAATTACATACAATGGAGTATTGTCTCCGGTGAAAGAACGAGAACCGCGAATCGTAATCTTTGAAGAAGCACCCGGCATACCTGATGATGGGGTGATGTCAATACCTGATACTTTTCCTTGTAAGGCTCCCGCTAAATCTGTATTAGCAGCACGTGTCAACGCATCCGATTTGACGTCTTGTACGGCATATCCCAATGCTTTCTTTTCACGTGAAATACCCATAGCGGTAACTACTACTTCGTCCAGCTTTTGGGCGTCAGCCTTTAATACAACTTTCAAATTTGGCTTAATAACTACTTCTTGTGTTTGCATTCCGATATACGAAATCTGCAAAGTCTTTGCAGAACTAAATATTTTATATATTATTGATTATCAATAATATATTGTCTGATATTTAGGCGTGGGAAGCTTTTTCTTTTCTTAATCAATGATACATATATACTTAATTATTAGATAATTAAATAAATTCGTTATTATTGCCAGTCTATATATGTAATACTTAATCTCTACCCAAAATAGATGTAATCATCTGATAATAAACGTGATATTTATTTAGTAAGGGAATACTATATGAAGAAAATTGTAACAAACTAATTCAGACTAATATTCAAATGTTGATTATTAATCAAAGTAAATATGGCGTTCATTGAAATTTCGCAACCGAGTTATTGTTTCTTACGTAAAACTACTTATGTATATATTTATAAATAATAAGACCTGCAATTTCGATTAATTCTAAAATTGCAGGTCTCATCTATTTATTTAAAACTTATCCTTATATGGAGGCAATATTAAAAAATGTTTTATCGAGGTAGATTATTACTCCATCCCTCTGTTTGTATAACTCCAAAACCTGAATTGACTTCAAAAGAAGGTATTGGGTACACAAATTTTGCGATGTTGAAATTAGTGTACGATCCATCTGCTACACTAATAATTTTGCCTAATCTTCTTGCATCAAAGAAGCGATGTCCTTCTTGAACCAGTTCTAATTTTCTTTCTTTATCAATGGCATCAATAACCGTTTGATCCTCTGCTATTTCATTGTCATTCAAATCCGGATTTCTTTTGGCAGCTACTTCCAATAGTTTTTCTTTAGCTTTTCCATAATCAGGAGTTGCCTGTTTTGCATATGCTTCTGCCTGTATTAAATACATTTCAGGCAGTCTGAAAACCGGCAAGTTAGAAATCTGATTATTGGTGGTGATACCACGCATTTTTCCACCAGTCCACGTACCGCCAAGAAGTGCCAGACGAATATCATTAGATGAATATTCTGCTATTGTTGCGCTGTTAATAGACAAACCGTATTTATTCCATAAAGTATTCAGAGCATTAGCAGACAAATAATCATCTTCAGCTTTTGCTATAAAGAAAATGTCTTCTGTCGAAACAGTCAATGTCGTGTACATATTCTTATAGTCTTCTTTGGTTGATACAATTGTACCACCACTTAGGGTTATTGCCTCTTGAGCCGCTGTAATAGCCCCTTCGTAATTTTTCATATAGAGTTTTACGCGAGCTTCAAGTGCAGCAACTGCAGCCGTATTCATATACTGTTTACCTACATTTTCAACACCTTCTTTAGCATAATATTCTTTAGCCTTCGTTATATCATCAAGAATCAGGCTATAATTTTGTTCTACACTGACTCTTGACACCTGTGAATAGGCAGGGATGGGTTCAGTAACGTTTACGATACCTAATGTCGTTTTATTGGCTTCCGAATACGGCAAACCAAACATATTAGTCAAATAGAAAGAGCAGAGGGCTTTAATTGCATAGGCTTGAGCGATACATCCTTCCACTTCTGCCAGATCCCCCTTTGTTACTTCTTTAAATGAAGCACCTTCTTTAATGATACGTGCACAACGGTCGATAGCCCAATATCCGTATGCCCATATTTCTTCTATGTATGAATTAGTATCCAGTATCTGATAGCGGAAGATGTCATAGAAATGAGACGTTGCAACGGAATGTGAAGTGATATCCGTTGGCGCATCTCCAATTGCTAATACATCACGTCCCAGAAAACGATATGAACCTAATGTGTAATATACACCATTTAGAGCATTCTGAAAATCTTGGGTAGTAACCAAGGCTTCTTCTGTCGGAACAGAAGTTGATGGCGTTTCTGTCAAGAAGTCATCGCATGCGGTGAATGAAATTGCCATCCAACCGGTTAATAAAGCAAATAATATTTTCTTCATTGTCATAAATTTCTAAAGTTATTTTTTAGAAGCTAAGATTAAGACCGAACATGATATTTCTAGGTACAGGATATGCCCAAGACTGCATACCGGTAGATCTAGTTTGTGGATCAAATCCTATAAAATCTTTAGCAGTGATAGTGAACAAATTGTCAGCAGAGATATAAACTCTTAAATTGTCAATAGCCACTTTATTCATAAGGTTCTTCGGAAGAGTATATCCTAAAACCATGGATTTCATTCTTAAATAAGAACCATTCATTAAGAAACGGCTGGAATTAGTTTCTGCTCCTGAGTTGTCTCCAGCTACAAATTGGGGTACGTCGGTTATATCTCCTGGCTTTTGCCAGCGGTTGTCATAAACATAGTTAGATACCGGGCCTAAGAAATAATGTCCAACCTGCATATCAAATGCAAATCCGGAGTTATATACTTTATTTCCCAAGGTGAAACTGGTATCAAAAGAGAAGTCAAAACCTTTGTATTTGAAATTCATTCCAAAGCCACCATAAAATTTAGGATCGGCAGAACCTACAATTCGCTGACCAGCCTCATTTACATTTTTTGTTTTCTCATCCCCTTCTTGTCCTTTATACCACATTGCTTCTCCTGTTTCAGGATCCACTCCTGCATATTCCGGCATATAGAATGTATTATACGCTTCGCCAACTTTTCTGATAGTTAGAGTATTCTCAATTGGTTTTTCTGTGGCAAGTTTTATGATTTTATTTTTATTTGCCGTACCAGTGAAACGAACATCCCAACTGAAATCCTTATTTCTAAGTACGTTAGCGTTAATTAAAAATTCTATACCTTTGTTTTCCATCTCACCTACGTTTTTCAGGATAGACCCGAATCCAGTTGTGTAAGAAAGTGGTACATCAAATATCATATCTTTTGTCCGTTGGTTATAATAGTCTACTTCGAGTGTCAGTCTTTCGAAGAAAACAGCATGGATACCAATATCGGCTTTTGCAACAGTTTCCCATTTTAGATCCGGATTGGCTATTTGGTAAGGAATAGCTCCAGGTTTACCATTATAAGAATATCCATAATTATACAATCCCATTGCTGCATAATAACCAATATCCTGATTACCTACAGTTCCATAACTACCTCTGATAGTCAAATCTGTCAACCAACTTTTGGTATTTTCCATAAAGCTTTCGTTAGAGATACGGTATTTTGCTCCTATAGACCAGAAAGGAGCCCATTTGTTGTTTACACCAAATCTTGACGAGCCGTCATAACGGAAACTGCCTGACAGATAATATTTATCATTCAAGTTATATTCTGCATTCATAAAGAATGAAGAAAGAGTGCTTGCTTTGGTTGAAGATCCCGCCCCTGTTGGCTTGGAAGCATTGTCCAATTCAAAAACAGCATCACTAGGATATCCACTGGCAGCTGCATAAATTGTTCTATAAGATATTTTCTGTGCTTCTTGTCCCAACAATACATTCAAATGATGCATGTCTTTGAAAGTGCGGTTGAAGTTTACGGTATTGGTAATGGTCAAGGTTGTTGCCCTTTCCTGGTTTCTTTGACCAAGCATACCGCTACCGGAATATTGAGGATTATAAATTGAACTGTAAAAGAACTCGTCTAAGTCAATCAAACTCAATCCTGCATTTGTCTTCCATGTTAAGCCATCAATAATATTATAAGTAAAATATGGATTCACAACCAATGTAATCTGCTTTTGATTGCGTTTATCACCTTTTTCTTTATCGTTAATAGCTACAGGATTATAATTAACATTTGTATTATATGTTCCGTCTTCATTGCGCACCTGTTCAAACGGACGGATGTCATATACTGCTACAATAGGATTAGTATATTGGCTTTCAGTCATAGTGTTGTTAATATCGGAGAGTGCTCCATTCACAGAAAGTCCATATCCTATCCGCCCGCTTTTTCCATCTAAACTGATACGTCCACTATAGCGTTTCATTCCAGTTCCGATGACGATACCTGTATTCTGAAAATATCCTCCACTAATATAATAGCGCAAATTTTCATTCCCACCTTGAGCACTGATATCATATTCTTGTGAAAAACCATTTTGCAGAATCTCCTTCAGCCAATCCACACTCTTGATATTTTGCGTCAAGTCCACATTATACCAATCCATAACATATGCATTCAGCCATTCAGCAGAAGTCATGCCATCCTCACCGTCATATCCTGCATTTGTTAGTCCTTCGGTCCAGATCTCTTTGTATTTATCCAGATTTGTCGTACGATAATTATGATCTATCTTACCTACAAAACTAGTTCCGACTTTTGCATTCACATTAAAACGCGCTTTTCCCAGACTACCTTTTTTAGTAGTAACTACAATTACTCCATTCGCTGCACGAGCTCCATAAATAGCTGTAGCTGTAGCATCTTTCAAAACTGTGATGGACTCAATGTCGTTAGGATTGATATTAGCCATCGGACTTGCCGCCATATCCCCTGTTCCGGCTTTGTTATAAGCCCCCATTTTGTCTGTGTAAATGGCAATACCATCAATTACGTATAAAGGTTCAGTTCCGGAGTTCATTGAACCAACCCCACGAATAGTAGTAGAAGCATATGCACCAGGTTGTCCAGTCAAGCTATTTACTTGTAAACCAGCAACTGATCCTTCCAAAGACTTCATAAAGTTTGCATCTGTTTTTTTCATCAAGTCCTTGTTATCCACCGTTTGAGCAGATCCCGTAAATGCCGCTTTTTTAGTTACCCCATATCCGGTTACCACAACCTCATCTATTAGCTGTGCATCAGATTTGAGAATCACTCGCAAATTGGGCTTTATCGCCACTTCCTGCGTCTGCATACCGATGTACGAAATCTGCAAAGTCTTTGCAGAACTAAATACAACTATAATATGCTGATTACTAATAAAATATACGATGTTTACTTTCCTTCGGCAATAAATCTTTTGTTGTGGTTATTATGCAGATTATCAATATATTAAACACCTATCAAACATATTAATTTGCTGATTTATGATACCAGATTTCTATCAAAAATAAGACATAACCGTCTATTAATTAATCATTTAAGTTCTTATCTTATATGATATAAGCTAAAACTTATTTCCATCTTAACTGTTGAAGATGGTTTTCTTGTTCTAAATTATATCCAATAATTATTGATTATAATAATATATTCATTAGCAAACGATAATCTACGAAAAAGAAAAACTCCAGATGAAAAAATGCATATTTTATTACTGCATGTTTTAAAATATGCAGGGTGGATTCAAATCTTCTCCAAAATCGCAGAGAATATGATTGATGAATATTCATATTGAATAGTTATGTGCTTTTTCTGTATCAAAGAGATTGTGTAATTACATCTAATTATGTAAAAAGAAGTATTTATCATTTGTTTGATGCTAAAATGAAAGAACCCAAAATGCCGGATTTTAATAGCTACAAGAGGCTGTCAGGTTTATAAATTAGCTTTTAATCCTTTCCTTTTAAAGAAAACAAAGGCTTCTCTACGACCAATAACTCGTTCCTTTTAAAGGAACGAGTTATTCCTTTAAATGGGACGAGTGATGATATTCGTAATAATGGTGTATATTTAGATTATGTATATGCGTTTTCGGAACTTATATTGCATATTTTTTCATTTAATTATACACACTTTCTTCTATTAGAGAAAATTATACCTTCCATTTCTATAACCAAATCTTAAAAACAGAACACTTTCGTTTAGTTTTTGTGCTTATTATTATTTTTTGATGAGGCAGTTTTCTCAAGATCACGCACCACTGTAATATCCATTATATTCGCATATACCTGCGTGGTCTTTACACTTTTATGTCCTAACAGTTTTTGCACAGTAGTTATATTGGCACCATTATATAATAATAAGGTAGCATTTGTATGACGGGCGGTGTGAAACGATACACGTTTATCAATTTTAGCCAAGCCTGCCAATATGTTTAATTCCTTATTAATATTAGAATTGTCTTTCAACTTGAAAAAACTATTGAGGTCATCTTTATAGCGTTGCAATATCTGGATTCCTTTACCCTCAAATAATAAATATAAAGGAAGGCGTACCTCCATACCTGTTTTGACAGATTTGTATATTATCCAAGTCTCCTGATGGAACTCAACAATATTTGCAGAGGTCAGATTAGTGAAATCAGAATATCGTAATCCTGCATAACAACAAAATAAAAAAGCATCTTTTGTTTTTTGTAGTCTCGTATATCTTCCAGTCAGCTGCAAATTCTCAAATTTGTGTAACTCTTCCGGAGCTAAGTGTGTATGGCTTCCTTCTATACTTTTAATTTTATATTTTCTAAAGGCATACTTCTGTATATCCATATACTCCTTATTTATTGCAACATTAATATATCTTTTCAGATGCTTCATGTGCTTAGCAATAGTATTAAGGTGATAACCTTTAGATTGCAGGTAATTATCAAATGAAGACACAAACTCAAATGTCAAATCAGTAAATAATACCTCTTTCTTGAATTCCTGAAGTAATTCAAGCGTGGAAAGGTGATTCTGACGGGTGCTTTCTTTCAAAGAAGAATTGGCTATCTCCTCTTTAAAGAAAGTCAAAAACGACCTTCCGTTGCTTAGAGGTTTATCAATAGAATTTTTTAATAAATCTAACGATATGGACTTTCCCTGTTGCCATAGTCCAAGTTCTGTTTGCTCAATAGCTGCTATATTTTCATATAACATACGATTCAAAACATTCGCATTAGGATGATTCTTCACCATTTTTCGTTTGGCATCCCACTGTTCCGGTTTGAGATATATTTTGGTGGAGAAATACATTTTTTTCCTGTTCAGGTAGGCTTCTACCTGTACTAATGCCATTCCTCTTTTATTCAATCTCTTCTTTCTGTTAAACACAAGGTTGTAACTGATCTTTTCCATACTTTCATTTTTAATTAATAATAGAACAAATTAGACGTAATTCTGTGCTATATCAGAGGCGAATAAGCATTAATATCTCTAAAAAATAAATCTTCAAATAACTGTGTATTCACAAAACTTTAAATTAAATGCCACTTTTTTATTCGCTTTTTTACGAAAAAAGCAAAAAGAATGGCTTTTAAAGGTGTTTTATGACTAAAAACGAGTAAAAGAAATATTAAAAGATGCATTTTGCTCATACAAAGTGTCAATAGCTATTTTAACAATCAACGCTTTTGGTTGAGAAAAATATGCTTATCGGCATAAATACAGCTTATAAAATAACAAAATGTTATATTTGCAACCTTTTTTTATTAATATAATTGCTAGTTTCAGTTTTATTAATATATTTGCAAATTGTTAGAGTAAAGATACAAATAATGTAAAGTTAAACTTTAAGAGAGAATTTATGAAAAGAAAATTAATGCTGTTATTGGCATGCCTTTTTGTGGGCATAGGCCTAGTAACTGCCCAGACTCAAAAGGTCACAGGCGTTGTGATTTCTGAAGAAGACGGGCAGCCAGTTGTTGGCGCTTCTGTGTTGGTAAAAGGTACCACTCTGGGTACAATCACAGATGTAGATGGTAATTTTAATTTGTCGAATGTACCAAGTTCTGCAAAGACTTTGCAGATTTCGTATATCGGAATGCAAACACAAGAAGTGGCTATTAAACCTAAACTGAAAATCGTCTTAAAGTCTGATACAGAGGTGCTTGATGAGGTGATTGTTACAGCTTACGGTACTTCTACCAAAGGAACTTTTACCGGATCTGCTTCCGTGATGAAAGCTGATAAGATTGAAAAGCGTCAAGTTTCCAATGTATCTAATGCGTTGGCTGGTGCAGTAGCCGGTGTACAGATTTTGAGTGATAATGGTCAGCCGGGCGAGTCTGCCAAAGTTCGTATCCGTGGTGTTGGGTCAATCAATGCAGGTATGGAACCTTTATATGTAGTGGATGGAGTTCCCTATGATGGAGATTTGTCTTCCATAAACTCTGCTGATATTGAAACGATGACAGTATTAAAAGATGCTGCTTCTACTGCATTGTATGGTGCTCGTGGTGCCAACGGTATTATTATGATTACTACTAAAAGAGGTACCTCCGGTAAAGCTCGCATTAACTTCGATGCTAAATGGGGTGCTAACTCACGGGCAATTAAGACATATGATGTAATGACTAGCCCGAAAAATTATATTGAAACTGCCTATCAGTCAATTTATAATTCTCAGATAAGCTTGGGATACTCTCCTGAAGATGCTAATATCAGAGCAAATAAGATTCTTCCGTCCGAAGCTTCCGGTGGTTTGGGGTATCAGGTATATACAACGGCTCCGGGTGAGTTATTGGTTGGTTCCAATGGTAAACTGAATCCGAATGCTACTTTGGGTTACTCTGACGGTCAATATTACTATACTCCGGATAATTGGGCAGATGAAACTTTCCAGAATAATCTTCGTCAGGAATATAATCTGAGTGCATCCGGTGGTAGTGATAAAGGAACTTATTATTTCGCTTTCGGATACTTGGATGACCAGGGAGTCATTTCCGGTTCAGGTTTCAAACGTCTTAATGGTCGTTTTAAAGGAGATTATAAGCTGTATAGCTGGTTGAAAATTGGAGCTAATGTTAGCTATGTCAATACAGAGAGCCGCTACCCGGGAGATCAGGATGCAAATGCTACCGCTTCTTCAGGAAACGCCTTCTATATAGCAAACAATATGGCACCTATCTATCCTTTGTATGTTCGTGGTGCTGACAAGCAGATTCTATTGAACAACGGACGTAAAGTGTATGACTATGGAGACGGACAGAGTACAAATTTCTCTCGTTCTTTCATGTCAATCGCTAACCCTTCCGGTGACTTGATTTATAACAAAAGAGAATATTTGAGTGATGTAATAAACGCTAACTGGTTTGCAGAGATAACTCCTATCACAGGTTTGACAATATCTGCACGCTACGGTTTGAATATCGACAATACCCGTCAAAATGAAATGGGTAATGCATATATGGGACAGTCTGCTTCTTATGGTGGTACTGCTTATCAGGCTGCTATTCGTACTTATGGATTTGACCAGCAGTATGTTGCAAATTATCAATTTGCACTTAAAGATGTACATCACTTCGATGTAACAGCCGGTTATGATGGTTATTCCTATGAATATACACTGTTGGAAGGTAGTGGACAGAATCTGTATAATCCGGAAAGCTTCTATTTGGGTAATGTGATTGATAAATTCACGATAGGTGGCAAAAAGGACTTGTACTCAACAAAAGGTTTCTTTGGTCGTGTGAACTATTCATATAATGATACCTATTTTGGAAACGTTTCTTATCGTCGTGATGCTTCTTCCCGTTTTGCTCCGGAGAATCGTTGGGGTAACTTCTGGTCTGCAAGTGTGGCATGGATGTTGACTCGTGAAAGCTTTATGGAAGATATTACATGGGTGAATATGTTGAAATTCAAAGCTTCTTTCGGTCAGCAAGGTAATGATGATATTCTTTACCCGGGCGTTCTTCTGGAAAAGAACTACTATCCTTGGTTGGATCAATATAAGATGACTGGTGCTAATGGTACATTTGCCGATGGTACATTATTATATAAAGGTAACCCGGATATTACTTGGGAAACTTCTACTTCATATAATATCGGTGCCGATTTTGGTCTGTTCAACAATAAGTTGAATGGTAGTATTGAATACTTTGGCCGCAAATCAAAAGATATGCTTTACAATAGACCGACAGCCGGTAGCTTGGGATATACAGCAGTTCCGATGAATGTTGGTTCTATGACAAACTCTGGTGTTGAAATTGATTTGAATTATCAGATCATGGCCAATAAGAAATTTAATTGGAGTGTGAACCTGAATGCAACATTCGTTAAGAATAAGATTAATAAACTGCATCCTGACTTGAACGGAAAACTGATTGATAGTGACCGTATCTATGAAGAGGGAGAATCTATGTACCGTATGTATCTGGTTGATTACGCAGGCGTGGATGAAAAAACCGGAGAAGCCTTGTACTGGGCAAAGGATGATAATGGCAATGCAATTAAAACACCGGAATATTCAACAGCTGAAAATTATAAAGTAGCTACTGATGATATGATGCCTACTGTCTACGGTGGTTTGGGAACAACATTTGAAGCTTACGGATTCGACGCTTCTATTCAGTTGTCTTATCAGTTGGGCGGTAAAATCTATGATACCGGTTACAGACGTCTGATGCACGGAGGTGCTTCAAGCAGTGCAGGATGGAACTGGCACAAAGACATATACAATGCCTGGACACCGGAAAATCCGACTTCCAATATTCCTCGTCTGAATGCAGGTGATAAATATACAAACTCTGCATCCACTCGTTGGTTGACAAGCTCTGACTATTTGAGTATCAACAATATTACTGTAGGATATACTCTGCCGCAACAACTGGTGAAGAAAGTCATGCTTGACAAAGTACGTGTATACTTCACTGCTGATAATGTTGCTTTGATCTCTGCACGTAAAGGTCTTGACCCGCGTCAGAGCTATATTTCGGCTACAACAGCACTTTATACTCCTATTCGTACGATTTCGGGAGGTATTAGTCTTACATTTTAATTGAACTACAAATCAAGAACTTAATATGAAAACAAAATATATTTTTGCTTCTCTTTTATTATCTTCTTTTGCTTTCACAGGTTGCGAAGACATGGATACATTGCCCGAAGGCAATATCGTAACTTCGAATCAGAAAGATGAGATTGGGAAGATAGACCCTACCAAGGTAGAGGCACGTGTTAATGCGATTTTTGCACAATTTAGTTTGATGACACCGAATAAAGGTGCATTACAGCTTGAACGTCATAATGACTTTGGTTATCCTAGTGTCATGTTATTTACCGATGTAAATGGTAATGATGTGGTGACTGATGATAACGGTTACAACTGGATGACAGGGGAGCTTGATTATACCGACCGTTCCCAGACATCACTCGAATGTCAGATTGTATGGAATGATATGTATGCCATCATTTATGCAGCCAATAATGTTGTCAAGGAGATTGATCCTGCTACCTCGGATGCAACAGAACAATACTTCTTGTCACAGGGATTGAGCGCACGCGCTTTCTCATATTGGGTATTGGCACAACTTTATCAATTCAACTATAAGGGTAACGAGAGCAAACCTTGTGTACCGTTGATTACTGATAAAAATATGGAAGCTGCTGCTGATAACGGTTGTCCTCGCTCTACTGTTCAAGATGTATATACACAGATTACAACAGACCTGACTACTGCTGTAGATTTGCTTAAAAAAGCAGAGAGTGCAGGAGAAGAAAGAAAGGACAAACGCTATATCAGCCTTGCCGTTGCTTATGGATTACAAGCTCGTGTTTATTTGTCTATGCATGAATATGCGCAGGCAGCTACTGCTGCAGGTAATGCAATAGAGGCTGCTGCCAATGAGGGACTTGCTCCGGCTGACATGACGGATGTCAATAAGCCTGCGTTCTGGACTGTTAGCGAAAAGAACTGGATGTGGGGTATCATTGTCAATGAAACGGATGAAATTGTATCTTCCGGTATTGTGAACTGGCCGTCTCACATGGGATCTTTGAATTTTGGATATGCAAACTTCTCCGGTGGACTTCAGATTAACAAAGATTTATATGACAAGATACCGGGCGATGATGTTAGAAAAGGCTGGTGGATCGGTGGAGACTTGAAATCTAAGAATCTATCTCCTTCCCAGCAGGCTATGGTAACAGGTTACGGTTATAAAGCTTATACTCAAGTGAAATTTGCTCCTTATAATAATGTTCTTGAGACTTCTATTAATGCGAATGATATTCCTTTGATGCGTGTTGAAGAGATGTATCTGATTAAGGCGGAAGCAGAGGCTATGTCTGGAAAAGATGGCGAGAAGACCTTGGTGGATTTTATTAAGAAATATCGTAATGAAAAATATGTAGTTAACAGCTCTGATATTCAGGAAGAAGTATTCTTGCAACGTCGTATTGAACTTTGGGGTGAGGGGTTAAACTGGTTTGATTTGATGCGTTTGAATAAAGGTGTTGACCGTCGTGGAGCAGGATTCCCGAACGATAATATGATCTTTAATATTGCTCCGACTGATCCGATTTTGTTGTGGCCTATTCCTCAAGCTGAAATTCAGGCAAACCAGGCTTTGTCAGCAGCCGATCAGAATCCAACATCAACGACTCCGAAACCTGTAGAGGATAAGTAATAATTCTATTAATAATTTGAATCATATGAAACTAAATAAGTTCTTATTACATTTATTAATCGTTCCGGCTTTGTCTTTTGTAAGCTGTAGCGACTATGAAGATACTGAAGTGACGAGCCCGCAGGCAGATGAAAATGCTTTAGGTGCAAACTTTACTGCTGCTACGACTTCAATTGTAGTACACCCGGATGAGGATACATACCAACTGACGTTGAATCGCGTGAATACAAAAGAAGCGGTATCTGTTCCTGTAACAGTAAAATCCTGCTCGGAAATTGATGGTGTGAAATTTACAGATGTACCGACTGTGTTTTTATTTGCAAAAGGTGAATCTAAAGCAACTGTGGAATTGAGACTTAGTAATAAATGCAAATTTCAGGAAGTTTATAAGTTGACACTGTCACTGGGAGAAGGAAAAGATCATCCTTATGCATCCGGAACTTCTTCAACGGTTGTATCTGTGTCTAAGGATTATGCTTGGGTAAAGATAGATCAGCCTGTTGTGCTGGAAGCTGGCTGGTATGGTGCTGGAATTTTAGCACCTCTTGAGTTTGCTTCCGACTATGAAGATGAGGATGGAAATCAATTATTCAGAATCAAAGCTCTTTATTCTGCTGCCGGAACGGCATCTACAGCTACAGGACATTTACAGTTCCTGTTGGATGAGAATTATGATGTTGCAGGTATGTTATCTGTAGGTGATGCTTATAATCCAGAGAAGATTAACACCGGTGTAGTGGATAAGACTACGAAAGCACCTTATTACATGAACGTGAAATCTGCAGAGAAAACAAGCGAAGGCGCGTACGTCTTTACTTATGATGTCTTCTATTATGAGAATAACGTTGCGAAAAACAAAGTGGAAGGTGTAACGGCAACTCTCGATTATGATATAGCAGGTGCAATGGAAGAATAATATAGGATATTTTAAATCCTGAATGATACGAAAAAGAGGACAATAAAACATTGTCCTCTTTTTTTTTGTTATATTTGCGCCCACATTATTATATATAATAAAAGTAAAGAATGAAAGAATTTGTAATATCCGAAGCCAAAGTAGAAACAGCAGTGCTTGTAGGACTCATCACACAAACGCAGGATGAGCGTAAGACAAACGAGTATCTGGATGAATTGGCTTTCCTTGCCGAGACGGCTGGGGCGGAAGTAGTGAAACGATTTACACAGAAGTTGCCGACGGCCAACTCTGTGACTTATGTTGGAAAAGGAAAGTTGGAAGAAATCAGACAATATATCCATGACGAAGAGGAAGCAGAACGTGAAGTAGGAATGGTCATCTTTGATGACGAACTTTCTGCGAAACAGATTCGTAATATTGAAGCTGAACTGAAAGTGAAGATACTGGACCGTACTTCACTGATTCTTGATATATTTGCCATGCGTGCACAGACTGCGAATGCGAAGACACAGGTAGAACTGGCACAGTATAAATATATGTTGCCACGTTTGCAGCGACTCTGGACTCACTTGGAACGCCAGGGAGGTGGTTCCGGTGCCGGTGGTGGTAAAGGTTCCGTGGGACTTCGTGGTCCGGGTGAAACACAGCTCGAGATGGACCGTCGTATCATCCTGAACCGTATGTCATTGCTGAAAGAACGTCTGGCAGACATTGACAAACAGAAAGCTACCCAGCGTAAGAATCGCGGACGTATGATACGTGTTGCACTGGTTGGTTACACCAATGTGGGAAAATCAACCATGATGAACCTTCTCTCAAAGAGCGAAGTGTTTGCAGAAAACAAACTGTTCGCAACGTTGGATACCACTGTACGCAAAGTGATTATCGATAATCTACCGTTCCTGTTGTCGGATACGGTAGGGTTTATTCGTAAGTTGCCTACCGATCTGGTAGAATCTTTCAAATCAACATTGGATGAGGTGCGTGAAGCGGATCTGCTTGTACACGTAGTCGATATTTCCCACCCCGGATTTGAGGAACAGATTGAAGTGGTGAACAAAACACTGGCAGAGATTGGTGGCAGTGGCAAACCCATGATACTTGTATTTAACAAAATAGACGCTTACACCTACGTGGAGAAAGCGCCGGACGACCTTACCCCCCGAACAAAGGAAAACTTAACACTCGAAGAACTGATGAAGACGTGGATGGCAAAGATGGAGGACAACTGTCTCTTTATTTCCGCCCGCGAACGAATCAATATAGACGAACTGAAAAATGTAGTTTATCAGCGAGTGAAAGAATTACACGTTCAGAAATATCCCTATAACGATTTTCTTTATCAGACCTACGAAGAAGAAGAGGAAGAATAATCAATATGTCAAGCTGCGGATGTACCAATTTCTATGCAACACGCGTAGCCAATTGATACATCGGCATATGGGCACGTTAACACATTATTATAATGAAAGACTATCGTAGATTGACTGAAGATGAGGTACTTCAGTTGAAGAGCCAGTCGTGTCTGGCCGATGATTGGGGAAATGTATCAGTGGCAGAGGGCTTTAATTGTGAATACGTCCATCATACCCGTTTCTCGGGTGAAGTGAAACTGGGGGTATTCGAAGCAGAATTTACATTGCCGGGGGGCATTAAGAAACATTCGGGATTGCGTCATGTGACGTTGCATAATGTATCGGTGGGCGATAACTGTTGTATTGAGAATATCCAGAACTATATTGCTAATTATGAGATTGGTAGTGACACCTTCATTGAGAATGTAGATATAATCTTAGTGGATCGGTTGAGCACTTTCGGCAATGGAGTGGAAGTGGCTGTCTTGAATGAAACAGGAGGCCGTGAGGTGTTGATGAACGATAAACTGTCTGCGCACCAGGCATATATACTTGCACTGTACCGCCACCGTCCCGAACTGATTAACCGCATGAAATCTATTGCGGATTACTATTCCAACAAACATGCTTCTGCTGTCGGCAGTATTGGCAATCATGTGATGATTCTTAATACGGGCTCGATCAAGAATGTCCGGATTGGCGATTACTGCCATATCTGTGGGACTTGCCGCTTATCCAATGGTAGCGTCAATAGTAACGTGACGGCGCCTGTACATATCGGACATGGGGTAATTTGTGATGACTTTATCATCTCTTCCGGCTCTAAAGTGGATGACGGCACGATGTTGACTCGTTGTTTCGTCGGACAATCCTGTAAGCTGGGACACAATTATTCTGCTTCCGATTCTTTATTCTTCAGTAATTGTCAGGGAGAGAACGGTGAGGCATGTGCTATTTTTGCAGGTCCTTTCACAGTGACACACCATAAATCTACTTTGTTGATTGCCGGTATGTTCTCGTTTATGAATGCAGGTTCAGGGTCCAATCAGAGCAATCACATGTATAAGTTAGGTCCTATCCATCAGGGAACGATGGAGAGAGGAGCGAAGACCACTTCCGATTCATATATCCTGTGGCCGGCACGTGTCGGGGCTTTCTCTTTGGTAATGGGACGTCATGTTAATCATGCCGATACTTCCAATCTTCCTTTCTCTTACCTGATAGAGCAGCGGAATACCACTTATCTGGTTCCGGGAGTTAATTTGAGAAGTGTAGGTACTATCCGTGACGCACAGAAATGGCCGAAGCGTGATAAACGAAAAGATCCGAACCGGCTGGATTATATCAATTATAACCTGTTGAGTCCTTATACCATTCAGAAAATGTTTAAAGGACGTTCCATTTTGAAAGAACTGAGACGTGTATCCGGTGAAACTTCAGAAATTTACTCCTACCAGAGTGCTAAAATCAAGAACTCCTCTCTGAACAACGGAATTCGTTTTTATGAAATCGCCATTCACAAGTTCTTGGGGAACTCCATCATTAAACGATTGGAAGGCATTAATTTCCAAAGCAATGAAGAAATCCGTCAACGACTGAAACCTGATACGGAAATCGGACTTGGCGAATGGGTGGATGTTTCCGGACTGATTGCTCCCAAGAGTGAGATCGACCGATTGCTGGATGGTATTGAGAAAGGAACGGTCAACCGTTTGAAATCCATCAATGCAAGCTTTGCAGAAATGCACGAGAATTATTATACCTATGAATGGACATGGGCTTATCATAAGATTCAGGAATTCTACGGCCTGAATCCGGAAACGATTACAGCACAAGATATCATCGGTATCGTGAAAGCGTGGCAGCAAGCTGTTGTCGGATTGGATAAGATGGTATATGAGGATGCCAAGAAAGAATTTTCGTTGTCTTCCATGACCGGATTTGGTGCTGACGGCTCCCACGACGAAATGAAGCAGGATTTTGAGCAAGTACGCGGTGATTTCGAAAGCAATACCTTTGTGACTGCCGTCTTGAAACATATTGAAGATAAAACAGCTCTTGGAAACGAGCTTATCAAGCGAATCGAAATGATTGAATAACGCTACAATGTTTTATTTCTCAATTTTTAATATTAAATTTTTAATTTATATACTACCTTTGCCACACTAACTAACAATTACGTAATAAAATAAGAAACTTATGGCAACACCTCCGTTTAAGTATCAGCCCATGTTTGAGAAGGGAAAAGATACAACTGAGTATTATCTGCTTACAAAAGACTATGTATCAGTAAGCGAGTTTGAACGAAATCCCATCCTGAAAATTGAGAAAGAAGGTTTGACTGCGATGGCTAATGCAGCTTTTCGTGATGTATCATTCATGCTTCGTCGTTCGCACAACGAACAAGTTGCTAAGATTCTGAGTGATCCGGAAGCAAGTGAAAACGATAAGTATGTGGCACTGACTTTCCTGCGTAACGCGGAAGTTGCTTCAAAAGGTGTACTTCCTTTCTGTCAGGACACTGGTACTGCTATTATCCACGGTGAAAAAGGACAACAAGTATGGACTGGATATTCTGACGAAGAAGCTCTTTCACTGGGTGTATATAAAACATATACTGAAGAGAACCTGCGTTACTCACAGAATGCGCCTCTGAATATGTACGATGAGGTAAATACTAAATGTAACCTTCCTGCACAGATTGACATCGAAGCTACCGAAGGCATGGAATATGAATTCCTTTGCGTAACAAAAGGAGGTGGATCTGCCAACAAGACATATTTGTATCAGGAAACAAAAGCAATCCTGAATCCCGGTACATTGGTTCCGTTCCTGGTTGAAAAGATGAAAACATTGGGAACAGCCGCTTGTCCTCCTTATCATATTGCTTTCGTTATCGGTGGTACTTCTGCTGAAAAGAACCTGTTGACAGTGAAGCTGGCTTCTACTCATTTCTATGATAATTTGCCTACTACCGGAAACGAATATGGCCGTGCATTCCGCGACATCGAACTGGAAAAAGAAGTTTTGGCAGAAGCTCACAAAATTGGATTGGGTGCGCAATTCGGAGGTAAATATCTTGCTCATGACGTACGTATCATCCGTTTGCCTCGTCACGGTGCTTCTTGTCCGGTAGGTTTGGGAGTATCTTGTTCTGCCGACCGTAACATCAAATGTAAAATCAATAAGGAAGGTATCTGGATTGAGAAACTAGATTCAAATCCGGGCGAACTTATTCCTGTAGAACTGCGTCAGGCAGGTGAAGGTGATGTAGTAAAGATCGACCTGAACCGTCCGATGCCGGAAATTCTGAAAGAACTGACTAAATATCCGGTAGCTACCCGTCTGTCATTGAACGGAACGATCATCGTAGGTCGTGACATCGCCCATGCTAAACTGAAAGAACGTTTGGATCGCGGCGAAGACTTGCCACAATATATTAAGGATCATCCTATTTATTATGCAGGTCCGGCAAAAACTCCGGAAGGCATGGCTTGTGGTTCTATGGGTCCTACTACTGCAGGACGTATGGACTCTTATGTAGAACTGTTCCAAAGTCATGGCGGCAGCATGGTCATGTTGGCAAAAGGTAACCGTAGCCAGCAAGTGACAGATGCTTGTAAGAAATATGGTGGTTTCTACCTTGGTTCTATCGGAGGTCCGGCAGCTATCCTTGCACAGAATAACATTAAGAGCATCGAGTGTGTGGAATATCCGGAATTGGGTATGGAAGCTATCTGGAAGATTGAAGTAGAAAACTTCCCTGCATTTATTCTGGTAGATGATAAGGGTAACGACTTCTTCAAGCAGTTGAAACCGTGGAATTGCACTAAATAATCGGTTTACTCCGTTTATATAAGGCCTTGAAAAGAGGCTGTAAAAGCCTTTAATTAAAAATCCCCTCATTACAATCATGTAGCGAGGGGATTTCTTATTTTAAGGACTTTCAGGATATTTGCTTTTGCAGGGTAAATATCAGCCTTTGATTATTTATGTTATTTATTCTGTTCTTTCTTCCATTTCTCGTATCTTTTCAGCACCTTGCTTCCATCTTTGTTATACCAACTATAACCATTCCGGCGTTCGTGTCCTATTTCCGAGATATCATATTTTTTAATACCGTCACGGTCACAAAAGAAAGGCCGGTTGGTTTCCAGTTCATAAAAGCGGGCCCAGAGAGTAGGGCAGTCTTCACAAGGAATCATGCGATAGTCTTTTTTCCCTTCGCTGTTAGTGAAATATTCTTTCTGTAGCCCTTTGATTTCAGACTTTTGGAACCATTTGATAGCTCCTTCTATCGATTTTACAATTTCTGCAGATGGATCGGGGAGTGACATAAGTAATAATATAATGTTGTCTGACTCTTGTCCGCTTAATGACGGAAGTTCGTAAGCGCGTGCTTTGCATGGTTCCAGGGTGACGCGGTCGTGTTGCGCACACCATACCGTTAGCTCCCCGTTTTGGCGCACTTGTGTTTTGAGTATACACTCTATACCTTTATTGAATGCATTACGCGCTTGTTCACAGATGTTGTCAGGAAGGAAAGTGTAAGGGGCTTTCTTTTCATATATTCCCCGGAGTTGATTCATCACTCTTACCATGGCGTTGTCATTGTAGGTGATTTGTACGTAATAACCTTTGGGGCGTGGATAGAATTGAGGCCATCCACCATTTTCATATTGCGCTTTGAGCAGATATTGGATACCGCTCAAAACTCCTTCTTTATATTTTTCTTTTTGAGTGGCCAGGTAAAGCCGTGCCAGATATTCAATTTCCGTAGTAGTGGCGTTGTTGTCGATTGTGCTTTGGTTGGTATCCTCTTTGGCTTTTAGTGCCGCTTTATATTCCTGTTCTGTCAGTTCTGCCGGCATATAGATATTTTTGGGCCAGCCTCCGGTGATTTGCTGATACAGTAACACGTTGTCACCGATGCGTTGGGCTTCTTCCGTCTTGAAGAAATCGTCGTCAAATTTAGGAGCGATGTGTACCCATTCTTTGTAATTTTGTTGTTTTCTGTAGTCTGTTGCTTTTTGGGCTGAGGCGTTTGTCAGGATAAAAAGTAGCAGTAAGAAAAGACCTGGTTTTCTCATGGCTTTATTATTTAATGTTTTATAGTATGCAAATGTATGAAGAAAGAAAAATACTGATATGTAATAACTGTTTTTTATAGAGTAAAAATTGGGTTAACCTTCCCGATAAGAAGATTAACCCAATAAAAAATAAATGGAAACTACTTCCTTATTCCAGATACTTCGTAACCTTTCCGCTTATTTGCAACAAGGATATTTCGCAGAGCTTCGTATTGTATTCTGCAGAAAGAATCCGCTCCTCTGCATCTAACAAGCTCTTTTGTGCCTCGCGTACTTCAAAACCGGAAAGGTCTCCCTGTATATAGCGATCCATGGCAATCTCATGGTTATCTTTGGCGGTTATCAGATTCTGGCGTTCCAGATTCAGCAACTGGAGGTTGTTGCGATAGGCTTGCCACAGGTTGCTAAGATCGGAGCGGAGTGCCAATTCCAGGTCTTGTCGTTCCAGGCGGCGATTTTTGAAAGCCAGACTTGCATTTCTCTTCTCACGGCGGCGATTACCATCGAATATGTTAAACCCTACCGTTATTCCGGCATTGAATCCTAAATCGCCTCTTCTGCTGTTCGCATTGATGTCATACTTATTAAAGGTATATCCATATCCGGTATTTAGTTTGAGGTATGGATAGTTGCGCGAATTTATTTTTTTATAGTCCAGTTGTGCGAGTGTAGTATTCTGGTCGGCTTTTAACAGAGAAGCATTAATGCTTAATGTCGAATTCCATAAATCTTCAAACTTCAGGTCACTGTGTACATCAATTGTAGAATCTTTGATAATGATATTCTGATTGACGTTGTTATTCGCCATTAACTCATTCAGTTGGATACGTGAAGAGTGCAGAAGTTCCTGTTGCTTGATGTATTGGGCACTGTCTGCATTGAAGTCCACTTTTGCTTGCTGATAGTCCAGTCCCGAGAATTTACCAACCAGGTGGCTTGCTTCTGCAATACGTAAGCGTTCTTTGGAGAGAGACATTGCATAGCGGAAGTTTGCCAGACGTATTTTCTGCTGGATATAGTTATAATATTCGGAAGTCAGGGCGGCAATAAAGTCCTCGATAGCAATACGGGTATTTGTTTCACCCTGACGCTCCAGTTCTTTCAACTGTTTGTATGTAGTACTAATATTGAATCCGTCGAAAATAGTCCAGTTGAGGTTAAGACCGACGTTAACCGTCTGATCGTAAACTCCGTTGTGCTTTGTTATTTCTCCGGTAGCACGGGCTTTGGTTTCAATATTGTCCAGGTTTCCGGTATATCCGGCAGAGAAGTCCAGTGTAGGCAGATAACCCGCATTTCCCAGCGTTGCATTGTTCTTACTGATCTGCTCTTCATTATGGACGATACGCAAAGAGTAATTGTTTTGTAATCCTTCTTCCAGACAATCCTTTAAAGTGAGGACCTGTGCCTTAGCAAAAGAGACTGATAAGAAGGCACATGCAATGGTTATATAGGTGATTCGTTTCATGCAAATTCCTTTCTGTTTCATTCTTTTAGTTTTTTTATTCGGTTTGTCGAAATGTAACTGTAAATAGCCGGTACAATATACATCGTAAGCAGAGTAGATACTACCATACCGCCCACTACTGCCGTACCCATGGCGATACGCTGGTTACAACCTTCTCCGGTAGCGAATGCCAGCGGGATAAGTCCCAAAACCGTAGAGGCGCTTGTCATCAGAATCGGACGGAGACGTTGCAGGGCCGATTCTTTAATCGCACTCATTTTATCTTCTCCGGCTTCCTGTTTCTGGTTGGCAAACTCTACAATCAGGATACCGTTCTTCGCCACCAGACCGATCAGCATGATAATACCGATCTGACTGAAAATATTCATCGTAATATCCCCGAAATACATGAAAACCAAAGCTCCGGCAATAGCCAGCGGCACTGTCAACATGATAATCAGCGGATCTTTGAAACTTTCGAACTGGGCTGCCAGAATCAGGTAAATCAAGAGAATAGCCAGGATAAAGGCGAACATCAGACTGGAAGAACTTTCCCGATATTCCTTCGAGTCTCCTGCCAGGGCGGTGCGGAAAGTATCGTCCAATGTTTCCTTGGCAATTTTATCCATCTCGTCCAAACCTTGTCCGATTGTTTTCCCATCCGCCAATCCTGCAGAAACCGTAGCTGACACAAAACGGTTATACCGATACAACTTTGGAGGAGCAATACCGCTTTCCAACTCAATCAAGTTATCCAACTGAATCATATCCCCATTGCTGCTACGAACGTAAATCGCTTTCAAATCGGCCGGCTTGTTTCGTTGCTGGCGATTGATTTCACCAAGAATTTCATATTGCTTGCCGTTCATATAGAAATATCCCATACGCTGACCACTCAATCCATATTGCAATGTCTGGGCAATGTTTCTGGTACTGACTCCCATGATACTGGACTTGTCACGGTTGATTTGTATGCGTGCCTCGGGTTTGCTGAATTTCAGATCGACGTCTGCCATTTGGAAAACAGGATTTTCGTAAACTTTAGCCATGAATTTGGGCAACACTTCTTCCAGTTTCTCCAGGTTGGTAGCTTGAAGTACATACTGAACAGGCATACTTCCGCGACGTCCGCCGAAAGAAGATTGCTGTTGCACGAATGAACGGGCCATCGTCTTCTTTTGTACAGCTTTCGATATTTTCTCTGCAACGTCCATCTGTGTATAACTACGGTCGCCCATATCTTTCAGCGTGATACGTACGTTTCCGCTACCGCTCGACACGCGGGCGGTGACTGCTTCTGCATCCGGAAGAATGGAATCTACCAACTGATTGATATCTTCTGTATAGTCCCGGATATATTCGTAAGTCACCCCCTCTGCACCTCGTGTGCTGATGCTGATTTGTGAACGGTCTTCAAGAGGCGCCATTTCAGAGGGAACAACATTCCACAGAATACCGATCAGGCAAATAGTGATGAAAGTAAATGGGAGAGCGATCCAGCGTTTGCTAAGGAAAGCGGCAAGTGACCGGCTGTATAGCCGGTTCATTCCTTCAAAGAACGGTTCTGTCTTGGCATAGAACCAACTCTGTTTTTCCCGTTTTATGAGTAACTTCGTAGCCAGCATCGGTGTGAAAGTCAATGCAGCAAACGAAGAAATTATTACCGAACCGGAAATGACGATACTGAACTCACGGAACAATCGTCCCGTCATTCCGTCCATAAAGACGATCGGGAAGAATACCGCTACCAGTGTAATCGTTGTTGAAATAACGGCAAAGAAAATTTCTTTGGCTCCTTCTATTCCCGCTTCTTTCGGGGCCATTCCTTTCTCAATACGGATATAGATATTTTCCGTCATAACGATGGCGTCATCTACCACCAGTCCCACCGATAGTACGATAGCGAGCATGGAAAGCACATTGATGGAGAATCCGGCCAGATACATGACGAAGAATGCACCGATCAGGGAGACAGGAATTACGATACAAGGCACCAATGTGACACGCCAGTCACGCAGGAAGAGGAAGATAATGATGATTACGAGTATAAAAGCCTCATACACCGTTGACTTTACCTCATTGATAGACGCACGGATAAACTTGGTGTTATCAAAACCGTAGTTATAGTGTACGTCTTCCGGCAAGTCCTTTTTCATCTGCTCCATACGCTGGTATACAGCATTTGCGATCTCAATATGATTGGCTCCCGGCTGTGGAATGACTACGACGCCCACCATCGGAACACCGTTCATCTTCATATAACTCTTGATGTCGGCAGGTCCCAGTTCGGCACGTCCGATATCACTGAAACGGACAATACGGTTATTCTCTTCTTTGATAATCAAATCATTGAATTCATCTGCGGTATGCATCAATCCCAGTGTACGGATAGTCAGCTCGGTGGTGTTTCCTTCAATACTACCGGAAGGAAGTTCCACATTCTCATTGTCTACTGCATTTTTAACGTCGATAGGAGTAATGCCATAACCGGCCATTTTAACCGGGTCGAGCCAGAGACGCATGGAGTAACGTTTCTCTCCCCAGATAGATACACTACTTACATCAGAAATAGTCTGTAACTGTTCTTTTACTGTCAAGTCCGCTATTTCACTTAACTCCAACAGGGAACGTTTGTCACTCTGAAGGGCAACCATCAGGATGGGCATGGCGTCCGCGTCCGCTTTTGAAACAGTCGGAGGGTCGCAGTCGCGAGGCAGATAACGTTGGGCACGTGAAACCTTGTCGCGTACGTCGTTGGCTGCTGTTTCCAGATCGACAGACAACTCAAATTCTACTGTAATACGGCTTTGTCCCTGTTGGCTCACACTGGACAAAGAACGGATACCGGGAATACCGTTGATATTCTGTTCCAACGGTTCGGTTATCTGGTTTTCGATAACATCGGCATTAGCTCCCGGATAAGAGCAACTGACAGAAATGATCGGATTATCCACTGACGGATATTCGCGGACACCCAGATAGTTGTATCCGATGAATCCGAAAAGGAGGATAATGATCGTTAATACTGTGGCTAATACCGGGCGACGTATACTTAATTCGGATATATTCATAGGGCGCTGGTATTATTAATCAATATTGTCAAGTGTGACTGCAAGTCCGGTGCGGAGCTGTAGTGTTCCTGAAGTAATGATTGTATCTCCTATGTGCAGCCCTCTTATAGCCTGTACTTCAGATGCCGTGCGGATGCCGGTAATAATATCTACCGGTTCGGCTTTTCCTGATTTATACAGATAGACTTTATCCTTACCCATTTCCGGCACGATTGCTTCTGTAGGGATGGCTATTGCATTAGGAATTTCTTCCTTTTTCAATAATACGCTTGCGTAACGGCCGGGAAGTAAGGTATGATGAACATTCGGGTATAATGCACGAGCGGTAAATTGATGCAGATTCGGGTCGATAGCCGATTCTACAGCGTATACTTGTGCACCGAAAGCATCCAACGTTCCTTCCACACTGAAGTTGAGGTTAGTTCCCTTCTTGATTTGCTTGGCATAACGTTCCGGTACGGAGAATTCCACTTTCAATGGAGCGATTTTGGTCAGTTTGGCAACCACGGTAGTTGGAGAAGCATACGTACCGACACTGACTTGTCGAAGTCCGATAATTCCGTCAAACGGAGCACGAAGTTCAGTCAGTTCGATATTGGTTTTTATAATTTCTATGTCGGCGTTCAGGGTAGCTAAATCCGTCTTAACCTGTTCGTAGGCTTCTTTACTGACAGCATCCCGTTTCAACAAAGCGTCCTGACGGAATACACGGTCTTCTGCCAGTTTCAATTGTGAAACCAATCTTTGCAATTGCGCCTGCAACTGTCGGTCGTTTACCTTGGCTAGTAATTGACCTTTCTTTACGGGCGTTCCTTCTTCGAAGTTGATTTCTACAATCTTTCCCGACGTTTCGAAAGATAAATCCACTTCTTCATCGGGCAGAAGCACACCGGTAGTGGTAAACTCATCTGTCAGGGATTGCGGTTTTATGACCTTGGCATTTACATTTAGTACTTGTTTTCCTCTTTTCTGATTGCCACTCATTACTTTGTCGGCGGCTGCTAGTTCGTCGTTTTTTTTCGGTAATTGTGAGTAGATTCCTCCACCGATGATTCCGGCACCAACAAGAATAATGATGCCCCACTTAGTCTTCTTATTCATGGTTTAGTATTGTATATAGCGATTATATTATATGTCATCAAAGATTAGACTTCTCCCAGAGGGAAAGGTTTAAAGAAGAAAAAAGTAAAAAAGAGTTAATCAGTAGGCAGCCCGGTATTTCCCTTCCTCTTTATCTTCCAACATATTTAGATAAGAGGTGTAGCGGGATTCGCTGATGAGATGTTCTTCTACTGCTTTGCGTACGGCACATCCCGGTTCATGACGGTGGGTGCAGTTGCCATATTTGCAGTCGGCAGAAATTTTGAATATTTCAGGAAAATAGTGTCCGATCTCTTCTTCCTCCATATCGAATGTGCCGAAGCCTTTGATGCCCGGAGTGTCGATAATATACCCGTTTCCTTCTACGGGAAACATCTCGGAGAAAGTGGTGGTATGCATTCCTTTGTTATGGTAAGAAGAAATCTCGCCGGTTCTGGTTTCTATGCCCGGCAGTATGGAATTGATAAGAGTTGATTTGCCGACTCCCGAATGCCCGGAGAATAAGGTAATTTTTCCTTCCAACGCTTTTTTGATTTCCTCCACTCCATTGCCGTTTTTTGCGGAAACTTTGAAGCAGGGATAACCGATCTGTGTATATAAGTTGATGAGTGCGTCCAGATAGCGGAGTTCGTCCTCGTCGTAAGCATCTACCTTATTAAATACCAATTTGACGGGAACGCGATAGGCCTCTGCGGATGCGAGGAATCGATCAATGAAAATAGTGGAAGTTTCGGGATAATTGATCGTTACCACCAGCATACACTGATCGAGATTGGCGGCAAGGATGTGGGATTGTTTGGAAAGATTGGAAGAACGTCGAACGATGTAGTTCTTTCTATCTTCTATTTCGCTGATAAAAGCAGTGCCTTCCTGATTAAGTATAATCTGAACACGATCGCCCACTGCTACAGGATTAGTGCTGCGAATCCCTTTCAGTCGGAAATTACCTTTGATTTTACATTCGATAGATTGTCCGTCATCGGTTTTCACCTGATACCAACTACCCGTGTTTTTGATTACTAATCCCTTCATAAATTGAGGTTGAGAATTGAGAATTAAAAAATGAGAATGAACAGTGACATGTAGTATACTGCACTTTATTTCTCAATTTTTAATTCTCAATTTTCAATTTAAACAGTCATAATTTCTTTATCCTTTTCAGTCAGCATATCATCGATTTGCTTGATATACTTATCATGGATTTTTTGCAGTTTGGCTTCCGCATTTTTCTGTTCGTCTTCTGCCAATCCGTCTTTTACAGCTTTCTTCAGTGCGTCGATACCGTCACGACGAGCGTTACGTACACTCACTTTAGCCGTTTCACCTTCTCCCTTACACTGTTTTGCCAGTTGTTTACGACGTTCTTCCGTCAAAGGAGGAATACCGATACGGATCATTTCACCATTGTTTTCGGGCATGATACCGAGGTCAGAGTCGATGATTGCTTTTTCGATGACACGGAACATGCTTTTATCCCACGGCTTGATTACGATACTGCGGGCGTCCGGAGTAGTAATTGCTGCTACATTGCTGATAGGCACCATACTTCCGTAAGAATCTACGCGGATACCATCTAATAAGCGGGCACTCGCTTTTCCAGCGCGGATATGTGCCAGTGCTTCTTCCAGATACATGATGGCCATATCCATTTTTTCTTGTGCATTGTCAAGGCAAGTCTTTACGTCTACCATATTTTTTGAGATTTAAAATTGCATTTTGATTGATTAAGTAGCAAAAGTATATTATTTTTTGTTCATCTGCAACAGCATTCCCATCTTTTTTATGAGTGACTTACCGATGATAATCAAGGTAACAGCGGTGATAATCATTAAAATACCTACCATTAACCGGGGAGTCAGTTTTTCGTGAAACAGGAGAACACCGAAAAATAGAGCTGTCACCGGTTCGAGGGCACCCAATATGGCTGTTGGGGTAGAGCCTATATAATGGATGGCGAGTGCGGTGCAGATCAGTGATACGGCAGTTGGCAGAATGGCCAGTGTCAATGCATCGGCCCAGAGCCAGACTGACGGTATTATTTGCAGTTCCGTACAAAAATTTAAACGGACGATATAAACCGATAGTCCGAACAAAATGGCGTAGAATGTGAGCTTGGTGGTCGGCAGGTTTTTCAGTGTCGAACGGTTCACACCTACTATATATATAGCATAAGAGAGTGAGGACAGCAGAACAAAGATAATTCCCAAAGTCGACAGCGGTTTGTTTCCGTCTCCCTGATAGAGCAAGGCGATACCAGAAAGTGCCAGCAGGATGGAAAAGACGGTAATTGCAGAAATTTTTTCTTTGAAGAATATCCCCATAATGACAGCTACCATCACCGGATAGACAAAGAGAATGGTAGAAGCAATACCGGCATCCATGTAATTATAGCTCATAAACAAAAGTAGTGATGAAAAAGAGAATAGTAATCCCATAATGACTAAGGGCAAGACGTCTGCTTTGTGAAGCGCAAAGGATTGATGCTGCATTTTCATCAGAATACCCAGCACGATTGCGGCAAAGAAATAACGGTAGAATAAAACGGTATCGACACTCATTCCGGCTGCATAGAGCGGAAGTGCAAAAAGAGGATTCATACCGTAGCTGGCAGCGGCAATCGCTCCATAGATAAAACCTTTGGTTTTGTTGGTCATTGTTCTATTTTTTATTGGCGTGCAAAAGTACGCAGTTCACCAATGATAAACAAGCGTTTAGGCGGTTGATAGTATAATTTAATCTTTCGTATGCTAAAAACTATTTCTTAGTAAAGAGGAAACTAATCTTGTTTATGCATAAAATTAATCGTCTGACTATAGTTAAACTTGCGTCTGACTACTGTTGAACTTTCGTCTGACTATAGTCAGACGAAAAAGAATCTATAGTCAGACGATTAATTTTATTCGATCGGGAGATTAGTTATACGTAGTCCGAGGGATAATTAACAGGCAATAGTCAATCAGGTTTTTGCATAAACACTTGCATATATCTTGGATTTTCCCGAATATTGTATCCGAATTATCGAAAAACACAGATGACCAAAGCTAATCTTCTTGTTATTTGTTGCCTCTTTATATCGGGACTTTGTTGCATGGCAAATGTGACGAAGGATATCAATATGCGTTTTAAAGACGTAAGGCAAGGGCTTTCGCATCAAACAGTCAATTGTTTCTATCAGGATGAATTCGGATTTTTGTGGATTGGTACTCAAGACGGACTGAACCGCTTTGACGGTCGTAAATTTGAAGTCTTCAAACCGGATAACGCCAATCCCTATTCAATCAATATAAATAATATCCGGCAGGTTTGCGGAAATAAGGAAGGATTGCTTTTTATCCGTAGTTTGCAGAGTGTGACTCTTTATGACATGCGTTTGAATCGCTTTAAAGTGCTGCGTGAAGGAGAAGTTGCAGGAATCTGCTATGCGCACGACGCATTGTGGATAGCTACCGGAAAAGAAATCTACCGTTATCGTGATCTCGACCAAGCGCCCGAGTTATTCTTTTCATTCCCTTCGGACGGAGAGGATGTATTGATGAACAGCCTAATGGTTCGTCAGAACCAGACCGTGGTGGTGGGTACTTCTTCCAAGGGTATTTACTGTATCGATCAGGCTGCTCATATCACCCGTCATATTGATGTGGGGGCTGTTAATTCGATTACGGAAGACAGAAACGGGAGTATCTGGATAGCTACCAGAAATCGGGGACTTACCCGGTTGGAGGCAAATGGGGAGCTTACTCATTACAGATATAATAAGGTGGCTGATAATACAATCAACCATGATAATGTGCGTCATGTGACACAAGCCAATGATAGTCTTCTGTATATCGGAACTTACGCCGGTTTGCAGACTTTAAATCTCTCTACCGGAGAGTTTACGGATTATGAATATGACTTGAATGTGGAGGCAGCCGATATACGTTCCATCATTTCGATGCATTACGACACTTCGGGAACTTTATGGCTGGGCACTTTCTATCAGGGAATACAATATTATAATGTAGCGAATGATGCTTATCACTTTTACCGTTCGTCTACGGCTGTTGGCGGGCATTTGAATTCCTATATCATCAGTTCCATTGCCGAGGACCGTTCCGGGCGGATCTGGTTTGCAAGTGAAGGAAGCGGATTGAACTACTATGATAAATATACCAAACGCTTCTTTCCGCTTAAACATTTATATGCTCAAGAGCTGTCTTTTAAGATTGTGAAGTCTCTGTATTATGAGAAAGAACCGGATTATCTTTGGGTAGCTTCGCTTTATCAGGGCATCAATCGGATTAACCTGTCGACCGGACATATAGAATCTATTATGGAAAATATCGATACTCCGGAAGGAAAAACAGTCGACAGGGCCTATAATCTGGTAAAAATGATAGAGTTTGCCGGTCATGATTCCTTATTGATAGCCGCCAAGGGTGGGCTGCTTGTATTAGATAAAAAACATCTCCGGTTGCATCATTTCGAACATCCTTCTTTAGCTTCCAGACATTTGTCGCAGGTTTGGGACATGACGTTTGATAAAGAAGGGGATTTATGGCTGACCACTTCTTTTGATCTGATACGGGTCAATTTGAAAGCGGGCACTTCCCATAGTTATCCTTTCTCCCAAATAGCGCAGAGCACGGCACAGCACCACATTAATCATATTTTATGTGATAGAAAAGGACGTATATGGTTAGGATCGACGGGATCGGGAATTTATCTATTCGATAAGAAGAAAGATACCTTTGCAGGATACGGAGCGAAGCAGGGACTGGAGAATGGATTTATCACCGGATTGGTAGAGAGTCCGCTGGACGGTTCCATTTATGTGGCAACGAATGGCGGTTTCTCTAAATTCAATCTAGCCACTACCACATTCGAGAACTATAACAGGCAGAGTGATTTTCCCTTGAATAACGTGAATGACGGAGGGCTGTACATTGCGTCCGACCACGATATTTATGTCTGTGGACTGGCAGGTATCGTTTCCATAGCCCAGGAGAAACTGAACAAGCAGTCTGTGGATTATAATGTGTTCGTAAAACGCGTGCTTGTGGATAATACGGAAATACAACCACTTGATTCGTTGGAACTTATCAAAGAAACGGTATTGTATGAACATCAATTGGTATTGCCGCCTAGGTATTCTTCCGTCACTTTTGAGATAGCAAGTAATACCCTGAATAATATTTCCAATATCGGTCTGGAATATAAACTTGAAGGATTTGATAACGAATATATGAAGGCGGGAGATAATACGATGGTTACTTATACCAATCTTCATCCGGGGCGTTATACTTTTCATGTTCGTGGCGACCAGTTGCGCATTCACGATCAGGAAGCACCTTCTGCCAGTTTTGAGCTGATAGTGGAGGCTCCCGTTTATCAACGGGCATGGTTTATTTTGCTGATGATATTGGCAGGTATCCTTATTGCAGGCTATATTATCCGTATGTTCTGGATACGGAAAACCTTGCAACATTCTCTATTGGCCGAGAAGCGGGAAAAAGAGTATATCGAAAATGTGAATCAGTCCAAACTACGTTTCTTTACCAATGTATCGCATGAGTTCCGTACTCCGTTAACGCTTATATCCAGTCAGCTTGAGATGCTCCTGATGCATAAAGACATGATCCCCGAGGTGTATAATAAAATTTTGGAGATTTATAAGAACTCCCGCCGGATGAATAATCTGGTGGATGAGGTGATTGATATCCGTAAGCAGGATCAGGGGTATCTGAAATTGAAAATCTCCAAAGAGAATATTGTTGCGGTGTTAGAGGAGATTTGTTGTTCTTTCTATAGCTATGCGCAGCTGAATAAGATCGATCTCCGCTTTTCTTCCACTTTGAAAGAAGCGGATTTGTATATTGACAAGACGCAGATAGAGAAAGTATTCTATAATCTATTGTCCAACGCTTTTAAATATACGAAGCCCGGTGACTGGATTTCTGTAGAATTGGCAGCGGAAGGAGAGAATGACATTGTGATTTCAGTTAACAATTTGGGTGCCGGTATCGAAAAGTCCAAGATCAAACATGTATTTGAACGGTTTTGGCAGGATGATTCGGCAACAACTACACGGGCTGTCAAAGGATCGGGTATTGGGTTGGCAATGGCGAAAGGTATTGTGGAATTGCATCAGGGAACTATCGGAGTGGAAAGTGAGCCGAATGGAATAACGTCTTTTACTGTTACTCTTCACCGGGATGCAAATGTGAATGTGGAAGCATCTTCCTCTGCAGATGAACGCGTTGCCGAACATTATGTAATAGAGCCTCAAGAAATCTCGGAAATGGTGAAGCCGGATAAAACGGTGAAAATACTGATTGTGGAGGATAACCCGGAGATGCGTAAGGTGTTGGCACAGATTTTTGAACAGATATATGATGTATATACGGCTGCCGACGGACAGGAAGGATTGGAGCAGGCTTCTTCACTACAACCACAGATGATTGTGAGTGATATTATGATGCCCGTCATGTCCGGTCTGGAGATGTGCGAGAAGTTGAAAAGCAATTTGCAGACCAGTCATATTCCTGTGGTATTGCTGACTGCCCGCAACCGGGAAGAGCATACCTTAGAGGGCTTGCAGACGGGAGCGGATGATTATATCTCCAAACCTTTCAATATTAAGATATTGGTGGCCCGTTGCAACAATATCATCCAGACTCGTAAACTGCTCCAGCAGCGGTTTGCCCGGAATGATGAACCTAAAGTGGAAGACCTTCCATTTAATCCGATCGATAAAAAGATGCTGATGGATGCTACGGCGATTGTGGAATCTTATATTGATAACGCAGACTTTGACGTAGCCACTTTTGCACGTGAGATGTGCATGAGCAGAACTTTGCTTTTCACCAAACTGAAAGCATTAACCGGACAGACTCCGAATGACTTTATTTTATCTTTGAGACTGAAAAAGGCAACAGAAAAATTAATCAATGATCCCAATGCCCTGATTGCTGATATAGCATTTGATTACGGTTTTTCTAATCCAAGTTATTTTATCCGATGTTTTAAGAATGCTTATGATATTACTCCGGCTGCTTACCGGAGAAAACATGCAAATCCTTAATATATAGTATTTTATGTGTTTGTCTCCTGGTGAGAATTGTACTATTTGAACTTTTATACGGACGATTCTATTATTCGAAATCACTAATTATTTGGATTTTTGCACTGTAATCATTCAAATTATTACATAGTATGAAAAACATCGTAATTAAATGGGCTGTGTTCCTGACAGCCTTTCTTATCTCTTTAGAGGTTAGTGCTCAAAACGTCAGAGTTTCTGGAGTTGTGACAGACGCACTTGGACCAATCCCCGGAGCTAATATTATGGAGGAGGGGACTACTAACGGTACAGTGACGGATGTAAATGGAAAATATTCAATCAGTGTATCTGCAAAATCTACCCTTGTTTTCTCTTGTATAGGATATAAGGAACAGAAGATACGTGTCGGTACGAAAACGGTACTGAATGTGGATATGGTAGAAGAGTCGAAAATGCTCGATGAATTAGTCGTTGTTGGTTATGGCGTTCAGCGTAAAAGTGACGTGGCAACTTCGGTAGCCTCGGTCAAAGCGGATGAAATGAAAACCTTTCCTGCCGGCAATGTGGCTGATATGCTGCGTGGACGTGCCGCAGGTGTGAATGTAACGAGCAGTTCCGGACGTCCGGGATCGACTCCTTCGATCACTATTCGCGGTTCCCGTTCTATCAGTGCGGACAATGCTCCTTTATATATCATAGATGGTTCTCCTTCCAGTGCAACGGAGTTTAGCACGTTGAGTGCGGACGATATTGAGTCGGTTGAAATTCTGAAGGATGCTGCGTCGCAGGCTATTTATGGGGCACGTGCCAGTGACGGTGTGGTATTGGTAACTACCAAGCGTGGTAAAGCCGGAAAGGTGGAAGTCAGTTATAATGGTTATCTGGGTATCCAGTCTCTCTGGAGGAATTTTGATTTCTATTCTCCCGAAGAATATATGCAGCTTCGCCGTGAAGCGAAGGCACATGATAAGGGAATTGTTGATGCACGTGAGATTTCGATAGCCGAGGCATTGGAAGACGAGGTTATGCAGCGGGTATGGGCCAGCGGAAAGTTTATCGACTGGGAAAAAGAAATGTTCAGAAATGCAATTTACCATAATCATGATGTCAGTGTACGTGGAGGAACAGAGAAAATTAAAGTATCGGCAGGTGCCAACTATTTTGACCAACAGGGAATGGTGGTTACCGGATCGGGATACCAGAAGTTTTCTTTAAGGTTGAATCTGGACTTTGAAATATCAAAGTGGATTAGTTTTGGCATCAATTCTTCTTATGCGATGACTAAACAAGATCGTGAGGATGGTAACTTTAATGATTTTATTACCAGTTCCCCATTGGCGGAAATATGTGATGCGGATGGTAAATATACAAAGTATATCAACTCGGAAGGAAATTATAATCCTTTGTACCGTGCTCAACATTACGGACGTGAAGTTTCTCGTGATAATTACCGCCTGAACTTTTTTATGGATGTGAAGCCTTTCAAGGGATTCAATTATCGTCTGAATACTTCCGTTTATAATCAGACATCTGAAGACGGTTCCTATAAAGATTCCCAATATCCGGGAGGCGGAGGAACAGCTGTGCTCGACGAATCACGTACGCAGAACTGGCTGGTTGAGAATATTGTGACTTATAAAGTGCCTATCCGCAATAAGAAACATCAGTTGACGTTGACCGGTGTGCAGTCTGTCGACCATAATGGCTCGAAGTCTATCGGCTATTCAGTAGAGAATCTTCCGGTAGATAAAGACTGGAACTTCATTTCTCAAGGTGAGTTTACAGGCAAGCCCCGTCGTCAGTTTAATGAAAATAATCTGGTGTCGTTCATGGCTCGTGCACAGTATTCGCTTTTAGACCGTTATCTGTTGAATGTGGCTGTTCGTCGCGACGGTTCCAGCCGTTTCGGAAAAGAAAATAAATGGGGTACATTCCCGTCAGCTGCTTTTGCCTGGCGTGTCAATCAGGAGAATTTCCTGAAAGATGTGTCGTGGATTGATAACCTGAAACTACGTGTCAGTTATGGTATTGTTGGTAACCAGAACGGTATCGGCAATTACACGACTTTGGGGCTGGCAGATAATAAAGGATATGAGTTTGGAGATACTTTCCAGATGGGATATTTGCCGGGTAAGGAGCTTTCTAACCCGAACCTGAAATGGGAACAGTCTGCAACGGCTAATTTAGGTGTTGATTTTAGTTTCTTCAATGGTCGTCTGAATGGTACGGTGGAATATTACAATACGCATACGAAAGATTTATTGGTGGAACGCTCTTTGAATGCATCACTTGGATATACCACTATGCTGGATAATCTGGGAAAGACGAAATCTAGTGGTATTGATCTTTCTTTAAATGGTGATGTGATACGTACGAAAGAGTTTACCTGGTCGCTTGGAACTAATTTCAGTATGTATAAGAATGAAATTGTCCGTATTGACGATACGCTCGATGAAAATGGCAAACCCGCCAGTCAGGTAGCACAGGGATGGATTATCGGAGAACCGATCAATGTATATTATGATTATCTGGTAGACGGAATTTTTCAGTATGATGATTTTGATATTACTCGTGATGGTACGGGTAATCTGGTGTATACGCTGAAAAATACCTATGATAGTAACAATGACGGTGTAGCCGACAGCCCGATTGATTACGGCGGCGCTATTGAACCGGGGATGGTTAAGGTACGTGATAACAATGGAGATGGAAAGATCACGGCAGATGACAGAGTGCCTATCCGGAAAGATCCGAAATTTACCGTCTCTCTTTCTTCTACATGGAACTGGAAAGGATTTGACTTGTTCATGGATTGGTATGGAGTTTCCGGCAGAAAGATAAAGAATAGTTATTTGTATGACTATAATTCCGGAGGTTCTTTGCGTGGAAAACTGAATGGAGTGAAGGTGGATTATTGGACTCCGTTCAATCCGTCGAACGAATTCCCGCGTCCTTCTTATAGCGCAGACCCTGCTTATTTGGGTGCTATTGCTATTCAGGATGCTTCTTATATCCGTTTACGCACCTTACAGTTGGGATATACTTTTCCGGCCAGACTATTGAAGAATACTCCGATTCATAAATTGCGTCTGTATGCAACTGCTACTAACTTGCTGACATTTACGGAATTTAAGTCTTATAGTCCCGAACTGACTCCCGGGTCTTATCCGGAGTCCAGACAATATGTATTTGGTGTCAATGTTTCATTCTAAAATAAAGAATCCTTATGAAAAAGTTAATATATACAGCCTTTGTCATCTGCGGAATGTTGACCGCTTCCTGCTCGGATTTATTAAATCTGGAATCAAAGACAGATGTGACGAACAATTATCTGTTCACTACTCCCGAAGGGTTGAATACAGCTGTTACAGGTCTGTACTCCCTGGCACGTGAATTGCCGGGTGGAGCGGATAATAATGAATCCAATCTGTACATCGTTACTATGTGTGACTTTAATACGGATATTGCGATACTTAGAGCAGGTGTTTCTACTTCAATCGGACGTTTGAATACGAGCTTTACTCCAAGTACTGGGGATGTCAATAAGTTCTGGAAACATCACTATGGTATTATTGGAAAAGCAAATGAAATTATTGTAGCCGCCGAAGCCCTGGGACTGGATGACAGCGATGTGCTCCAAGCATGGAGTGAAGCGAAATTCTTCAGAGGACGGAGCTATTTTGAACTCTGGAAACGCTTTGACCGTCTTTATCTGAATATCACCCCGACCACCGTCGACAATCTGAAACGGGAATACAAACCTGCTTCTCATGAAGAACTGATGACGCTGATTACAACTGACTTGGACGATGCCATGAAAGGGCTGGACTGGTCGCTTCCTCAAAATAATGGAAATGTATTGTATGGACGGGTAACAAAAGCTACTGCCAAACATGTTCGTGCACAGGTTGCCATGTGGGAGTCAGATTGGGATACAGCCATTGAGGAATGTGAGGATATCTTTAAGCAGGAAGGCATCTACTCGATGGAAAAGAAAGCCGAGAATGTATTTAATGGGGCAGATTTGAAATCTCCGGAAGTGTTATGGAGTTTCCAATATTCACAAAACTTGGGTGGAGGTGGTTCCGGAACTCCGGTTGCCGGACATCGTGTCTCTATTCAAACCACTACCCGAATCAATAAAATTTCAGGTTGTATCAATACGGCCGATCAGGGTGGATATGGTTGGGGACGTATTTATCCGAATACCTATTTGTTGAGTCTGTACGATCAGGCAAAAGATACGCGATATAATGAGTTGTTTGTTCACCGTTTCAAATACAATGACCCTACTTCTCCTAAATATGGAGAATTGATTCCTCTTACACAGAGTTCCAGCTATTGTGAAACACTGCATTTTATGTCGAAAAAATACTTTGACCAATGGACGATGGCTGATAATCCGGACCGGACAACAGGTTTCAAGGATCTGATTGTCTATCGACTGGCAGAAACTTACTTAATGGCGGCAGAGGCATATATGCGTCGTGACGGAGGTATGAGTACGGATGCTTTACGCTGTTACAATAAAACATGGGAACGTGCGGGAAATGATAAATTTGCAGGTCCTCTGACGCAGGATATACTTTTGGATGAATATGCTCGTGAGTTGAATTTTGAAGGCGTTCGCTGGCCTTTGTTGAAACGTTTGGGACTCTTGGGCGAAAGAGTGAAAGCGCATTATGGCGAGACGAAGGCTGAAAACCCTTATCTGGATAAAGATTATGCGGAATGCCGTACCAGTTTTGTGGTTGGAAAGCACGAATGTTGGCCTATTCCACAGGAACAGATTGACTTGATGGGGAAAGAGAATTTCCCACAGAATGAGAACTGGTATTAAGCGATTGATTATCTGTAAAACATGAATGAATATGAAAAAAGTAATATACTTCTTATTGATTTTAAATCTGGGGTTACTTTCCTGTGTCGATGATGCATCGGTACGCGTGATGCCTGAATTTAATTGTAAAGATACAAAAGTAAATTTGGCGAAAGCGGCGGGTTCTTCTGTTACGTCGCTGTTATATACCAATGTCGGTCAGGTTGTTGCACAGTACGAAGCGGAATGGCTTTCTGTAGATGTAAGTTCTAAAAGTGTTGTCTACACGGCCTTGACACAAAATGACGGTGAAGATGCAAGAACGACTGTCGTGAAACTGACTTGCGGCTCATATACAGTAGAGGTGACGGTTACCCAGGATTCTAAAGAACCGGATCTTTCTTTGAAGATAGGACAAAGTGTGGATGAGGGTATCGGTATGATTTTCTGGGTGGATCCTTCGGATAATATGGTAGGAAAAGCGGTTTCAGTGAAACGTCAGGGAGGGAATCCTTTTGAGGCTTCTGTGATGCCTCATAGTGCACTTTCCACTGTCAACGGATATGCTAATTCTGCCTTGTTCACTTCTCCGTCGGCAAATGATGCGGTAGCATATTGCCAGTCGTTGGGTGACGGGTGGTATTTGCCTGCCCGCGATGAATTATGGGAATTGTTTGATGCCTATAATGGTGTTGGACATACTGATCCGGATTTTGTTTCAGCCGTACCTGATAAACTGACGGAAGTAGAGAAGGCGGCACGTGCTGCATTTGATAAGATGTTGACTGATTTACAAGGTGATGTGATGAACGAGGCTGCCGGTTCGGGCAATGGCGAAAGCTATTGGTCGAGTACGGAAAACGCAGCAGGTAATCAGGCTTATTGGGTACGTTTCGGTAAATCGGGAGCTGATGCAGGAAATAAAACAGCTACCAACCGTTTTGTAAGATGTATGCGTACAATCGGTGATTATACTTATCCTGAAGAACCGGCAACATTGACGGTTAATCCGAATCCTGTGACATTGGAAGGAGCTAATGAAGCGGAAGCAAATGTGACATTGACATCCAATAAAACGGTATTTAGTGTGGCTTTGGCAAATGATTCCTGGCTTTCGTATATTATTTCGGGCACAACAGTTACGTTCAAAGCAAAATCTAAAAATACCACTGGCGATGTTCGTACGACTGTTGCTACGGTTACAGCCGGTACTGGCACAGCCGCTAAGTCGGTGGAGGTAACGGTGAATCAGAATGTTGCGGCTGAAGGAGGTGCTTCTCTCGAATTAAGCACAAATGCCGTGACTATTACTCCTGATGCTGTGATGAAATCAGAAGGAATAACGATGATTTCTGATGAAACAGAATTTACAGTAAATGTAACTGATGAGTCTTGGGTGAAAGCGTATGTTGATATAACAAGTAAAACTCTTTATTTCTGGACATTATCGCCTAATTTGAATAGTTCTAACCGGGTAACGACTGCTACAGTAATAGCCGGAAGCGGAGCGAATGCACCTAAGCAAGAAGTTACTATTACACAAAGAGGGCTTTTAAGTTCCGAGTTTGCGGTGGGACAGGTGATTGCGGATAATGGTTCGTTAAAAGGAGGCATTGTGTTCTGGGTAGATGGCACTAATCGCGGTAAGGCTAAGATTATGTCATTGGACAGAGAGAATCTGGAATGGTCTACGGCAAGCTCTCCGACTTCTACGAAATTGACTTTATCTAATGATGATGGCTTGGCAAATACTACTGCGTTGGCAGCATTGCCGAATGCAGCAGAAATGCCCGCTCTTAAATATTGTATGGATAAAGGTTCCGGATGGTATTGGCCTACGAGAACGGATTTGGAACAGATGTTTGAAACTTATAATGGGACTGCAGTGGCAGATGCAACGGAGAATAACCCGGATGCGATTACTGATTTTGAGAAAGCAAACCGTACAGCTTGGGATCAAGTGATTACTGGTGCAGGAGGAACTATCATGAATACGGCAGCGGCATCTGCTACCGGAGATTCTTATTGGGCTAGTCGTGAAACGTCGAGCGGTACAAGCGCATTTTATGTACGTTTTGGAAAACCGCTTGCCTGGGATAAATCGAATGCTAAAAAAGACGGTAAAAGATTTGTTCGTGCAGTCCGTTCAATTTCGAAATAATGGTATTAGGTATGTATAAGGTATATCAAAAAATAATTTTAGCCTGTTTGTTACTGGTTATGACCGGCACGGTTTATAGTCAGCGTGTGACGCAAACGATTAATGATGGTTGGAAGTTCTCCCTCTTTGAGGGAGACGCGTCCACTGCTGACTTTGATATTTCCGGTTGGACTGATGTTTCCATTCCTCATACATGGAATGCAAAAGATGCAGATGATGAAATTCCCGGTTATTTCCGGGGAAAAGGCTGGTACAGGAAAGTGGTGACAGTGGAGGAACTGATTCCCGAACAAAGAGTCTATCTTAGTTTTGAGGGAGCCAATCAAGAAACGAATGTGTTTGTGAATGGAACGTTTGTTGGAAATCATAAAGGTGGTTATTCCGCTTTTACGTTTGACGTGACTGATTATGTCCATGCCGGACGCAATCTGATAGCTGTGAGTGTTGACAACTCGCATCATCCGGATATTGCTCCTCTTTCGGCGGACTTTACTTTCTTCGGGGGAATCTATCGGGATGTTTATCTGGTGTATACTTCTCCTGTGCAACTGTCTACTACTCATTATGCTTCTAGTGGTGTGTATCTCAAAGCATCGAAGATTACGGATTTGCAAGCAAATATTTCAGTGAAGACATTCTTGTCCAATGCTTTGAAGAGTAATCAATCATTGATTCTTGAAACGGAGATTTTGGATGCAGATGGTAACAGAGTAGCGCTTTCACAAAAGAAAGTAAATGTGAAGGCAGAAGAAAAGAATGTAGCTTTTGAATCGCTCATGACTATTACGCAGCCTAAACGTTGGGATGTAGACTCTCCTTATATATATAAGGTGTATAGCCGTCTGAAGAATAAAAAAGAGGAGGTGCTCGATTGTGTTGTCAATCCGCTGGGAATTCGTGAATATCGTTTTGATGCGGAGAAAGGTTTTTTCTTGAATGGGAAATATCGGAAATTGATTGGTACCAGTCGGCATCAGGATTACAAAGGAATGGGAAATGCTTTGCGGGATGAAATGCATATTCGGGATGTACAGTTGAGTAAGGATATGGGAAGTAATTTCCTGCGAGTGGCTCATTATCCGCAAGATCCGGTTGTGATGCAGATGTGTGATAAGTTAGGGCTATTGACTTCGGTTGAAATTCCAGTAGTGAATGCCATCACTCAAAGTAAGGCATTTATGGATAATTGCGTGGAACAGGTGACAGAGATGGTTTGTCAGAACTATAATTATCCATCTGTTATTATTTGGGCTTATATGAATGAAGTGCTTTTGCGTCCTCCTTTTAATCCGGAAAATAAGAAGGAGCGGGCGGACTACATGACATTCCTTCATCAAATAGCTTCGGCGGTTGAGGCGCAGATAAGAAGTTTGGATTCGGAACGCTATACCATGTTGCCTTGTCATTCTACTTCTCAAATCTATCAGGAAGCGGGAATTACAGAATTACCGATGTTATTGGGTTTTAATCTTTATAATGGATGGTATGGTGGTAGCTTGAGTGGATTTGAAGAGAAACTGGAAGAGCTTCACAGGGAGTTTCCCCACAAACCGTTGCTCATTACCGAATATGGGGCGGATGTGGATACTCGTATTCACTCTTTTTCGCCGATGCGGTTTGACTTTAGTTGTGAATTTGGTTCCATCTACCACGAACATTACTTGCCTGAAATTCTAAAGAGGGATTATATCGTGGGAACTATGGTTTGGAACTTGAATGATTTTTATTCTGAAGCCAGAAGAAACGCCATGCCTCATGTGAACAATAAAGGGTTGGTAAGTACGGATAGAGAACGTAAAGATGGATATTATCTTTATCAGGCTTATCTGAAAGAGGCACCTGTCCTGCACATTGCTTCTAAATCGTGGAAGAACAGGGCAGGAGCCAGTCGGGATGGAAAGAGCTGTACGCAACCTTTGAAGGTGTATACCAATGCAGATAAGGTGGAAGTCTTTTTAAATGGAAAGAGTTTGGGAGTATATCCGGTATCGGATAAGGTCGTTTCTGTGGATATTCCTTTTGTTAACGGAGAGAATGTGGTAGATGCTGTAATTGAAAAAGAGGGACGCGAATATCGTGACCAGTATGTCTGCAATTTTCAATGTGTCAATGTGAAGAACGGCTTTACGGAAGTCAATGTATTACTGGGCGCTCAACGTTATTTCGAGGACCGGACAGCAGAACTGTGCTGGATACCCGAACAGGCTTATGAAAAAGGCTCATGGGGATATATTGGCGGAGAAGTGGCTCCGAACAAGACTCGATACGGTTCTTTGCCTGCCAGCGACACTGATATACTGGGAACGGATCAGGATCCTATCTTTCAGACGCAACGTGTAGGTATTGAGGCCTTTAAAGCGGATGTGCCGGATGGTGTCTATGCTGTATATTTGTATTGGACGGAACTTACTTCCGAAAATAAAAGAGAGGCTTTGGTGTATAATTTAGGTAATGATGTGGTGAAAGAGGAGTATGCAAACCGGGTATTTTCTGTGGATATAAATGGGGTATCTGTTGCCAGACAAATGAATATTGCAGAAGAATACGGTTCCGAACGTGCGGTCATTAAAAAGTATATTGTTCCGGTTTCACAGGGAAAAGGGCTTGTCGTTCGTTTTGGAGCGGTAGAGTCTGTGCCTATTTTAAATGCAATACGAATCGTAAAAGAATATTAGAAGATGAAAAATAGTATAGTTATATTGTTTTTACTGCTGTTATCCCAGTTGGGTTATGGGCAGGGGCGTACATTTAAGGTCACTGCCCGTCCGTGGGTGAAAGGACAGAAAGATCTTCCATGGAAGGAGTATGATACCCGTACCATTGCTCAATTGGATGGTTTTAAAGCTACTGATAAAGTGCACGTAAATGAGTATGGAAGTGATTTGGATGCTCCGAAACACCGGGCTACTGGATTTTTTAGAGTAGAACGTATTGGAAATCGTTGGTGGATGATTGATCCCGACGGATATCGGCATTTACAGAAAGTGGTGGTTGGAGTACGTTTAGGTACCTCTGAACGCAATAAACAAGCCATGCTGGATAAATTCGGTACGGAAGAAAGATGGATCGAAGGGACGGCACGGTTGATTCATTCACTGGGCTTTTCCGGTGCGGGCTCTTGGAGTAACGAAGAGGCGATTGCTTCTTACAATGCATCCCACAAAGAGGTCTTGACCCGCTCAATCATTCTCAACTTGATGAGCGGATATGGTAAGAAACGGGGAGGAACTTATCAGTTGCCTGGTAACACGGGATATCCTAATCAGTGTATTTTCGTTTTTGACCCGGAATTCGAGACTTATTGCGATGAGATAGTACAAAAACTGGTTGCGAATAAAATGGATAAAAACATCATTGGTTATTTTTCGGATAATGAACTTCCGTTCGGACCCAAAAATCTGGAAGGTTATCTGACTTTACAGAACCCTGGTGATCCGGGAAGAGTGTATGCGGAATCCTGGTTGAAAAAGCAGGGAATTACTTCGCAGCAAATAACCGATGAGCACCGGGAGGAGTTTGCAGGGGTGGTAGCTGAACGATATTATAAAGTAGTATCGGAAGCGATTCGGAAGTATGATCCCAATCATCTCTATCTAGGCAGTCGTTTACATGGAAAACCGAAGTTTATCCGCCAGATTGTGGAAGCGGCAGGCAGGTATTGTGATGTCGTTGCAATTAACTACTATGGAGCGTGGACGCCGAGTGAAAAGACCATGAAACATTGGGGAGAATGGGCTCAAAAGCCTTTCATCATTACGGAATTTTATACGAAAGGAATGGATTCCGGACTGGCGAATACGACAGGAGCGGGTTTTACCGTTCAAACTCAACAGGAGCGTGGATATGCCTATCAGCATTTTGTTTTAGGATTATTGGAAAGTGGAAATTGTGTCGGATGGCACTGGTTTCGTTATCAGGATAATGATCCGACGGCAAAAGGGGCAGATCCTTCGAATCTGGACTCTAATAAGGGACTGATAGATAATGAATACAATCTTTATAAACCGTTGGCCGATGCTATGAAAGAATTGAATATCAATGCCTATCGTTTGGCCGACTGGTTCGATCAACAATCAAATAACAATCTATAAAATACATACCATGAAAAAAATATTTATACTGGGAGCTTTACTGTTTATAAGTTCTATTCCTATGGTTTCTTGTACGGATGATGATGATAAGGACCCTAATTTTATGCCTCCTGATATAGTGATGGGTGGGGGAGATGTGGAGTCGGAATACCCGGAAGATTTACCTGTTCCTGGAGCTTCTGTGATATATGCTCCGTCATTAAATGCCAATATGTATCGCCCTATCAGTGTCAAGTATTCCAGTGCTTATCCTCCCATATCCAGTTGGACAACGGGGAATACACGTATTATTGCTTATATGGATGGATATAAACCGGCTATTAAGACATTGAAAGCATATCAGGAGTCAGTGAATAAGTATGGAAGTTCGACAACGCTTCCGAAACAAGCAGCTACGGGCAGGTTTTATACGAAGAAGATAGATGGACGTTGGTGGTTGGTTGATCCGGAAGGCTGCCTGCATCTTGAACGTAGTGCAACTTCTTTGCGCAAAGGAACTTCCAGTCGTAATAAAACAGCCTGGAATAATAGGTTTGGAACTGATGAGAAGTGGCTGTCCACTACTCAACGTGAATTGAGTGAGATCGGTTTTCATGGTACAGGTGCATTCTGTACGGGAGCGTACTCGTTGATTCAGACTCATAATGCTTCCAATCCAAGCAGTCCGTTGACTTTGGCACCTTCCTTTGCTTTTCTAAGCCAGTTCAAGAGTGCGAAATCTTATAATTATCCCGGAGGAAGTGATGATAATGCTGCAGGCCTTGTGTTTTATAATGGATGGGCTGAATGGTGTGAATCATATTTGGCAGGTAGTGCTTTCGCAGATTATCTGCGCGATCCAAATGTATTGGGTTTCTTCTCGGATAATGAGATAAACTTCTCTTCAAACAGTTCCCGGATTTTGGATCGTTTCCTGGCTATCAACAGTTCGAATGATCCGGCTTATGTTGCGGCAAAAGCCTTTATGGATTCCAAGGGGGTGCAAAGTGTGACGGATGCCTTGAATAACGAGTTTGCAGGTATCGTAGCAGAGAAATATTATAAAGCAGTGAAAGAGGCAGTGATGAAAGTAGATGATAAGCTGCTTTATCTGGGGACTCGATTACATGGAACTCCTAAATATATGGAGGGAGTGATGAGGGCTGCCGGAAAATATTGTGATGTTATTTCTATCAACTATTATAGCCGTTGGAGTCCCGAACTGACAACAGCGATTGCAGACTGGGCAAGTTGGGCGGATAAGCCGTTTCTTGTAAGTGAGTTTTATACGAAAGGGGTGGAGGATTCCGATCTGAATAACCAGTCGGGAGCCGGATATTCTGTTCCTACACAAAATGAGAGGGCTTATGCTTATCAGCATTTTACATTAGGATTGCTTGAAGCTAAGAATTGTATCGGATGGCATTGGTTTAAATATCAGGATGATGATGGTACGGATAATTCGTCGAAACCTGCCAATAAGGGTCTTTATGATAATTCTTATCAGTTGTTTCCTTATTTATCTTTCTTTGCCCGCGAATTGAATTTTAATGCGTATGATTTGATCCAGTATTTTGATAAATAGGTATTCGTTTCGATATAATATTTGAAAAGAAAGACAAAGTGCGAATTTTGCTGTATAGCTTTGATAAAAACTACTATTGCAAAATTCACACTTTTTATTTTCTGATTAATTGTGTACTAATGTACCTATCTCTTCTCCACTGATTACTTTTTTTAAGTTGCCTACTGTGTCCATATCAAATACGACGATAGGCAGGTTATTTTCTTTGCACATACAAGTCGCAGTTAAATCCATAACTTTCAGACCACGTTTCAACACTTCATCATAGGTAATATCATCGAATTTGGTTGCGGTAGGATCTTTTTCAGGATCAGCTGTGTAAATGCCATCTACGCGAGTACCTTTCAGCATAACGTCTGCTTCGATTTCTATTCCTCTAAGTGAAGAACCGGTATCTGTAGTAAAGAAAGGATTTCCTGTTCCTGCAGACATGATGACCACTTCACCGTTTTCCATACATTCGATGGCTTTCCATTTACTGTAGAATTCACCGATAGGTTCCATCCGTACTGCTGTCAATACACGTGCTTTTACACCGGTAGCCACAAGGGCAGAACTTAGAGCGAGGCTATTGATAACGGTAGCCAACATTCCCATTTGGTCACCTTTCACACGGTCAAAACCTTTATTGGCTCCGCTTAATCCGCGGAATATATTGCCTCCTCCGATGACGATACCAATCTGTACCCCTTGTTCGTGGATTTCTTTGATTTGTTGAGCATATTCTGCCAGTCTTTTTTCGTCAATGCCGTATTGCTTTTCGCCCATCAAGCTCTCTCCACTGAGCTTTAGTAAGATTCTTTTATACTTTGCCATACCTTTTGCTTTTTATTGTTTGCCGCAAATATAGAGATAATTTATCGGATAGCCTCACTGGGATGCGATTACTTTTTTCATTATTTGCCTTCCCAAAAAGGTTTGTACAACTCCTCGCAGGGAAAGATAAATGAGAAAAGCCAGCCATAGGGCATGATTTCCCAGAAGAGGATGGAAAGCGTAATATACTCCGAAGAAGCTGGCGGAGGCGACTAACATGGAGTAAAGCATCTGACGGGTAGCGGTGGCACCAATAAATACTCCATCCCACAGGAAAGCAGAAAAACCGGCTAGCGGAATGATAAGTGCCCAGTAAAAATAAGTGTCTGAAGCGTTGATTACTGAAGTGTCATTGGTTAGTAGGCCCAGAAATTCTTTTCCACCGATTGCATAAAGGATAGTGAATATCAATGAAAGACCCAATCCCCAATAGAAAAGGTGATGTACTGTGTTGCGTAAGGCTGTTTGATTCTTGGCACCTATGTAACGGCCGGCCAGTGCTTCACCGGCATAAGCAAATCCGTCCATGATGTAAGAAAACAGAGTGAATAGTTGCATGAGCAAGGTGTTTACGGCTAATACAATTTCTCCTTGGGCGGCTCCAGCAGAGGTGAAAAACAGGGTGACCACAACCAGGCAAAGGGTACGGAAGAAGATGTCCCGGTTGACTTGGAAGAAACGGTACATGGCTTGTTTCTGTATAATTTCTTTCCATACGATCCGCTTTCTTAGGGCATTGTAATAGCGCATATATAGCAATATGGCCATGAAGAAACCTGCATATTGGGCTATTAAAGTTCCTGTTGCCACTCCTGCCACTTTCATATCCAGCAAGTAGACAAAGGATAGGCTGGCTACAATATTGACAATGTTTTGAGTAATAGCGATATACATGGGAAAGCGTGAATTCTGCATTCCGATAAACCAACCGGCGAATCCATAAAGTCCTAATGTGGCGGGAGCTCCCCAGATACAGATATAGAAATAAGTAGTTGCCAGTTGCTCGACTTCCGGTATGGTTTGTATCAGAGTGAATGCCAATTTCAGGATAGGGTATTGGAGTATCAACAGGCAAAGAGCTATAAACAATCCTACGCCAACGGAACGTAACAGTAACCGGGTGATTTCATTTAGATCATGCTGACCATACGCTTGTGAGGTCATGCCACTCGTTCCCATGCGCAGGAATCCGAAAATCCAATAGATAATATTGAACAACATTCCCCCTACAGCGATGGCTCCAATGTAGGCCGGAGAACCGAGGTGTCCTACGATGGTAACATCGATAAGTCCCAGTAGCGGGACGGTAATATTTGATATAATCGATGGTATGGCTATCCGTAATATTCGTCTGTTTTCGGAGGATTGTTTTTTATCTATCATTTTATAGAAACACTTTTATCAAATTGATTGTTCTTTTCGTCCACAAAGGTACATTTTTTATTTTTTTGTTGTATCTTTGTGAATCACGAACTAAATAGCAATCAGATGGATTATGAGGACCTTAACTATTTTTCTTTTATCTTTATTCTCATTGCCGCTGGCGCTGAATGCACAGTCGGTTGATGAGATGTTGCAGAAAATATCTGCCGCCATTGAGGCTGGGCAGAATGGACAGGCTGTGAGCTATTTCCGGCAGACTATTCCTCTGAATATAGACCGTACGGAAATGTATTATTGGACGAATGTGGACAAGAATAGTGAAATTAGCTCCAAACTGGCTACTGAATTAGCTCTCGCCTATAAAAAGAAACGGAATTACGACAAAGCTTATTTGTTCTACAAAGAGTTGCTGCAAAAGGACCCAAATAATGTAGATTGTTTGGAAACATGTGCAGAAATGCAAGTGTGCCGTGGACAAGAAAAAGATGCTTTGCGTATGTACGAAAAAATATTGCAACTGGATGCGGATAATCTGGCTGCTAATATCTTTTTAGGAAACTATTATTATTTGATGGCAGAGCAGGAGAAGAAAAAGTTAGAAACGGATTATAAGAAACTTCCTTCTCCCACTAAAATGCAGTATGCTCGCTATCGGGACGGATTATCGAAGTTGTTTACTACCCGGTATGAGAAAGCGCGTAACTCTTTACAGAAAGTTGTTCTACGTTTTCCATCGACAGAAGCTCAAAAGACATTGGATAAGATATTGAGAATAGAAAAAGAGGTGAATCGCTAAGCGGTTCACCTCTTTTTCTATTCTCTAGGTATTTTTATTCCATCTCAATCGGACAAAGTAGCACTCCACCAGTAGTATGGCGATCTATCGATTGATATATAGGTTGGCTTCTTAGTATTGCTTGAGACGGCATTGTTATGTTTCTTGTATTTCGATTGGTTCCCGTTATCAGAGTAATGGCCTTATTTAACATAAACTCATCAGGGCTGCCTAAAGGGAGTAAAGTGTCTTCTGGGTTTTGGGCTAAATTGAATTCGTTCCACTCATAATCGGGGGTAAAGCCTGCACTGTAATCTGAATTTACAGCATTGGTAACCTTTGTAGTAATAGGCCAATACGCCCATTCATATTGCTCATCTGAATACTTCTGCATTCCGACATTTTTTCCTTCTGTTAATTCACCGATGAGTACGATATTCATGAAGGGTTCCAAACTGCTGATAACCAATTCAGAGGATGAAGCGGTATTTTCACTTGTTAAGATATAGATGCGATTAGAATTAAGTTTCAAATAACCTGCTGTTCCTTCTGTTTCCTTATTGAAAGTTCTGGTGTGTGTCACTTTACCTTTGTTATTGTAGAAAATGCCAAATATTTTATCTTTGGACTCTTCGGAAATCAAAAGTCCCGCTAGCATATTGGCCGAATGTTCATAACCGCCCCCATTATAGCGCAAATCTAATACAAACTCGTTCACTCCTTTTGATTGGAAATCGGCAAATATGGTTTTCATTTCTTCATCATAAGTACGATCATCTACGCCCGTTGGTCCCGGAGTGAAATGGTTGTAAACCAGATAGCCTATTTTCTTATCTCCAAACGTAAGTACGGCATGATAATATAACGGATTATCTTCGACTGCCGTAGAAGCTCCTATGGCAATTGTCTTAGTTTCTGAATTGTGTTTTATAGTCCATTGAGAAGCAGAACCATTCAATAGGGCCTTGTAATTTCCTTCTTTTATATTATTTTTTCCATCTATACCTATAATCCAATCTCCTCGTTCCAAACCGGCTGCATGTGCAGGGCTATTGGGTAGAATATACACTACTCGGGCATAATAATATCCTAAAGGTTTGTTATTTCCATCTACTATATTAAACAATGTAAATTCCATTCCATAGGTATTGTCTGCATCAATACTGGTACGTGTTTTATAATCTTTATTCTTCTCCATGTAAGAATAGTAGTAGAGGTGTTTTCCATTCCTTGTTTTGCCATCGTTCAGACTGAGCAATGAATAAAAGAAAGTTTCAGGGTCGGCTGTGTAATCTATTTTGTTAGTTGCTGGTAACTCATTATACCATAAATAATCGTTGCGCAATTTTTTCTCTATCCAATGATTTATGCTAAGATCCGTATCATCATCGTCTCCTTTTATCGAATCTGTATCATCATCTGAACAAGACACGCTAAATAAACAAAGGAATATTCCTATCCATATATGTAGGCCGAATTGAACTTTCGTCATTTTTCTCATTTTTTATAAGGTTACTAATTCACAAATATATTTATTTTTTCAACACAATGTAGCAATAATAGTTTGTTAAGTGATGATTATTTCAGTAAATATTCCACCTCCTTAAACATATAGCCTCTTTTGTTTAGCATTTCATCTTCCAGTATTAATCTTCCTTCGGGTTCTACACGAATGATTCGTGCAAGAAATTCACCGTTGGCATCTTTAAAACGATGCATTCCTTCCTTTCTGAAAAGAGACATTTCATATTGGCAGACTATTGATTCCGTATTGCCTTTTTTAAGTAAACTATAATAAGATTGGATACGCAATACGATGTTCTTCAGTATTTCAAATAGATCGAACTCTTTTCCTGTAATTTGTCGCAGTGAAACAGGATTAGGGGCAGAACTGTGAAACGTTTCCTGATTAATATTGATTCCAATCCCTGCTATACTTTGACTGATGTTCCGTCCCATCAGATCGTTTTCTATCAACATTCCACATATTTTCTTTTCTTTCCAATAAATATCGTTCGGCCATTTGATAGAGATATCGGTGGTATAGGTATCCAGTTCTTCCTTAATAGCCAAAGAAATAATCTGTGAAATGAGAAACTGGCGTCGTGCTTCCAGGAATTCAGGGAAGATGACGATGCTGAAAAGAAGATTCTTACCGGAATCTGATTCCCAAGAGTTGCCGCGTTGTCCACGACCGGAAGTCTGAAAGTCGGCGACTACGACAGTGAGTTCTTCCACTTTTTGTTTAGAACAGAGAGACTGCAGATAGTTGTTGGTAGAATTAGTCTCGCTGATATGAATCAATGGAACCGGGAATATATCAGGGGAGGGCATCATATTCTGCGCGTAACTTTTTAGTAAATTTCTTGATTACCTCATCATAAGAGTGATCGATAAGTTCTTTCATCAGTTTATCGTTTACGTCACTCTCAAAACGAACACTGTTCCAGTATTTTTTATTAAAATGATAAGCTCCTTCAATTCCTGAATAATGTTCGCGCAGTTCGATCGCTTTTTCCGGATCACATTTCAATGCGATGTGATTGGCTTCTTCCAAATCAATGAGAGCAAACATTTTGTTCATCACCTTGACAACAAGTGATACATCATCGAAAGGGAAAGACTCGGTAACTCCTTTCTTGTTGAGGCAGTATTCTCTGACAGTTTCTACATTCATAATGATTCGATTATATAATAACTCTATGTATTCTGCATCTTCTGTAGTGAACTTTAATATAAAGGAGGATAAAATGCTTCCTCTATGTGTTCAACCTTGAAATTTATCTCATCGCCTACTATCGTAATGATATCAAAGCGTACAGGAAAGTCAATCTGAAACAATCTGATATAGGTATCCGCTGCGCGTACCGTACGTCTTATTTTAGGTAAATCAACGGCGTCTTCCGGCTCTGCAAACAGAGTATTACTGCGGGTTTTCACTTCTACTACAATCAGTTCATTATCCTTTGCTGCTACAATGTCCAGTTCGAAATGTCCTTTTCTCCAGTTCCGGTCACGGATGAGATACCCCTTCTGTTCAAGATAAGCTACGGCGGCATTTTCTCCGGCTTTTCCTAAATCATTATGTTTAGCCATCTTTTTTTGCAAATTTACTGCTTTTATTCTTTGTATTTACAGAAGTAAAAGTAATTTTGCAGAAGATATGAGAAAAAGGAGTAAGAAGTGCCTGAAAATGCATGTCGAGTGTACCAAAAGGGAACGTCGAATGAGCATTTTGTTGAGCGACGAAGAACAGTTGATTGTAGATCGTTATCTGGAGAAATATAAGATAACGAACAAGTCACGTTGGCTTCGTGAGACGATTCTCATGTTTATCCATAAAAATATGGAAGAAGATTATCCGACCCTTTTTGGTGAACATGATATGAGACGATAGGGGGATAATTAAAAAATTATAGATTCAAAATAAAAGGGTGGAATGCTGGACGATATTTACTTCATGAAACAAGCTTTGATAGAGGCAGGAAAGGCTGCCGAGCGGGGGGAAGTTCCCGTTGGAGCTGTCGTGGTTTGTAAGGAGCGGATTATCGCACGTGCCCATAATCTCACAGAAACATTGAATGATGTAACGGCTCATGCCGAGATGCAGGCTATTACAGCTGCTGCCAATGTGCTTGGTGGCAAGTACTTGAACGAATGTACCCTGTATGTCACAGTTGAACCTTGCGTAATGTGTGCCGGAGCTATTGCTTGGGCACAGACTGGTAAGCTTGTATTTGGTGCCGAAGATGAAAAACGCGGCTATCAGAAATATGCCGGTTCGGCTCTACATCCTAAAACGGTGGTTGTAAAAGGGGTAATGGCTGACGAATGTGCTACACTAATGAAAGAGTTCTTTGCTGCGAAACGAAAATAAAAGCAGTATCCTGTTTTATTTGATTTCCTCAAAATCTACATATTCACCATCGTCTTGGGTGAATATTTTTTTATGTCTTTTCTCCGGAACATTCTCGGAATATATTTCCTCTTCATCATCATTTGAACGGCGATCTCTTTGGCCATAGTCCTGTTGGCTTGTACGTCCCGATTCCGTTTGTTTCGGGCGTGATGAAGAAGAACCACGTCCTAATCCGAAAATCGTTCTTAGTATGAAGCCGATAATAGAAAGGCCAAATACGAATATGGCAATAATAAAAATGAGTATGAATAAAAGTATATGCATCGGGCTATGATTTTTATGTTGTTACTTCGATAAAACTCATAGTACAACAAACGTGCCAAGAGATTGTTTATTTACTTTTTCTTGTAAAAAGTGAAAGTAAAATATACCATACAATGATGGCGGCAAAGCTACTGATTCCAAGAAATATAAGGAGAGGAATGCAGATAATCAGGAATATAAAACTGATTTTGTTGTCATTCCATGACAGATTTTTAAATTTCAGCGAAAACATCGGTATTTCTGATACCAGCAGTCCGGAAAACAGACAGACAAGTATAAGAAGGTAGACAGGATGGCAGTTGTCTGATATCAGGAAGTCATGTGCACCCGCCACTAAAGAACCCCAGAACAGAGCGTTGGCGGGAACCGGAAGTCCCACAAAAGAACTGGTCTGTCGCGTGTCATTATTGAATTTAGCCAGGCGCAATGCTGAAAAAACAGAAATCAAGAATGCTAAATAGGGTAGGTAAGGAGCGATGAACTCCATACTTGCCGGATAATACATTTCTTTGAACAGAGAGAATACGATCAGTGAAGGAGCAACTCCAAAACTGACATCATCTGCCAATGAGTCCAAGTCTTTTCCGATAATGGAATGTGCATTGAGCATACGAGCCAACAATCCGTCGAAGAAGTCGAAAATGGAACTTAAAGCAATGAAAAGTAGTGCCAGCTCATATTTGGCTTCAAAAGCCATGACGCAGGCAATACAACCGGAGAAAAGGTTCAGGCAGGTTACGGTATTCGGAATACTGTTTTTAATAACGTTTGTCATTGTGACAGAATTATTTAAGTTTGGCGATAACCGTTTGGTTACCGGTCGTTAATTGTCCCATGCTGACACATACTTCTGTGCCAATGGGTAAATACACATCCACACGGGAACCGAATTTGATAAATCCCATGTGTTCGTCAATATAACATTCTTCTCCTATTTCAGCGTAGGTGACAATACGGCGTGCCACTGCTCCGGCAATTTGCCGGGTGAGTACTTCCACTCCTTCCGGAGTTTCGATCACTACCGTAGAACGTTCGTTTTCTGTGCTGGCTTTCGGCAGCCATGCTTTCATGAAGTTTCCATTATGATGTGCTACCTTTTTAATGGTACCGTCCACCGGATACCAGTTGGCATGTACATTCACAATGCTCATGAAGATGGATATCATTAACCGGCGGTCATGGAAATATTCGTTTTCATCGACTTCCTCGATAACGACGATTTTTCCATCGGCGGGTGCTACGACAATCTTTTCAGTGTCCTGTCCGAAGAGACGGATCGGACATCGAAAGAAATTCACCATCAGCAGATAGACTGCTATACTCGCTACTGCTACCACATAAAATGGTATTTTGCAATCGATCCCCCAATAAAGAGCCGCATTAATCAATAGCAATAGCAAGAAGCTAGCCCATAATATATGTGTTCCTTCGCGGTGAATACGTATTTTCTTCAATTTCTTTAGTCGGCCCATGAATGCTGTTTAATGATATTGTCTGCAAAAATATACTTAATTTAAAAATTCAGCAAGTAAATGAGCATAGAAATGCGAATGTTGATAACTTTTTGAGGATTATTTTTGTTTATAACCCAGGAGGTAGTAATTTTATGCCTTCAAATTAACTACTTATCATTATGCAGGATTTCGTTCATTTACATGTCCATACTCAATATTCTTTGTTGGATGGTCAGGCTAGCGTAGCTCGTCTGGTCGATAAGGCCATGAAGAATGGGATGAAGGGTATTGCCGTGACCGATCATGGAAATATGTTCGGTATTAAGGAATTTACGAACTACGTCAATAAGAAGAATAGTGGCCCGAAAGGTGAAGTCAAGGACCTGAAGAAGCGAATTGCAGGAATTGAGGCCGGCACGATAGAGTGCGAGGATAAAGAGGCGGAGATTGCTGCTTGCAAAGCTAAGATCGTGGAAGCGGAAAACAAATTATTCAAACCGATCATCGGTTGTGAAATGTATGTGGCCCGCCGTACCATGGACCTGAAAGAAGGCAAGCCCGACCAGAGTGGTTATCACCTGATCGTATTGGCTAAGAATGAAACAGGTTATCACAACCTTATTAAATTAGTATCGCACGCGTGGACGCGCGGTTATTATATGCGTCCGCGTACTGACCGTAGCGAACTGGAAAAATATCACGAAGGACTTATTATTTGTTCAGCCTGTCTCGGTGGTGAGGTGCCGAAGCGGATTACTGCCGGGCAATTTGCCGAAGCGGAGGAAGCAATACAATGGTATAAGAACTTGTTTGGCGATGACTACTATCTGGAGTTACAACGCCATAAAGCGACTGTTCCCCGTGCCAATCACGAATGTTACCCGTTGCAGGTGAATGTGAACAAACATTTGATAGAATATGCTAAGAAATTCAATGTCAAACTGATTTGTACGAATGATGTTCACTTTGTAGATGAAGAGAATGCGGAAGCGCACGACCGTTTGATCTGTTTGAGTACCGGTAAGGATTTGGATGATCCTACCCGAATGCTTTACACCAAACAAGAATGGATGAAGACACGCGAAGAGATGAACGAACTCTTTGCCGACGTGCCCGAAGCATTGAGCAATACACTGGAGATTCTTGATAAGGTAGAATACTACTCGATCGACCATGCACCTATCATGCCGACTTTCGCCATTCCCGAAGATTTCGGAACAGAGGAGGGGTATCGGGCGAAGTTTACAGAAAAAGACTTGTTCAACGAGTTTACTCAAGATGAACATGGTAATGTGGTATTAAGTGAAGAGGATGCGAAAGCAAAAATTAAACGCTTGGGTGGTTATGATAAACTTTATCGTATAAAACTTGAGGGAGATTATTTGGCAAAACTGGCTTTTGACGGAGCTAAAAGAATTTATGGTGAACCTCTAACGGAAGAAGTCAAAGAACGAATGAACTTCGAATTGTACATCATGAAAACGATGGGATTCCCCGGATACTTCTTGATTGTACAGGACTTTATCAATGCGGCACGTAAGGAACTGGGTGTGTCGGTAGGTCCGGGACGTGGTTCGGCAGCAGGTTCAGCAGTGGCTTATTGTTTGGGTATTACGAAGATAGACCCTATCCAATATGATTTGCTGTTTGAACGTTTCTTGAATCCAGACCGTATTTCCTTGCCCGATATTGATGTGGACTTTGATGATGACGGTCGTGGTGAGGTACTTCGTTGGGTGACAAATAAATATGGTCAGGAAAAAGTTGCTCATATTATTACGTATGGTACTATGGCGACAAAGATGGCTATCAAGGATGTCGCGCGTGTACAAAAGCTACCTTTGTCAGAATCCGATCGTTTGTGTAAACTGGTTCCTGACAAGATTCCTGACAAGAAACTTAATTTGCCGAATGCCATTGCTTATGTTCCCGAATTGCAAGCAGCGGAAGCGTCGTCTGATCCTCTATTGCGGGATACGATCAAGTATGCCAAAATGCTTGAAGGCAACGTGCGTGGTACAGGTGTACATGCTTGCGGTACGATTATTTGCCGTGATGATATTACTGACTGGGTACCTGTCAGCACTGCTGATGATAAGGAAACGGGCGAAAAGATGCTTGTTACCCAGTATGAAGGCTCGGTGATTGAAGATACTGGGTTGATTAAGATGGATTTCCTTGGTCTGAAAACTTTGTCTATCATCAAAGAAGCTGTTGAAAATATCCGTTTAAGTCGTAATATTGAGGTAGATGTCGACGCAATAGACATCTCTGATCCGGCTACTTATAAATTATATAGTGACGGACGTACGATTGGTACATTCCAGTTTGAATCTGCCGGTATGCAGAAGTACCTGCGCGAATTGCAGCCTTCTACATTCGAAGATTTGATTGCCATGAATGCCCTTTATCGTCCGGGACCGATGGATTATATCCCTGATTTTATTGATCGTAAACATGGACGCAAGCCGATTGAGTATGATATTCCTGTAATGGAAAAGTACTTGAAGGATACGTATGGGATTACGGTCTATCAGGAACAGGTGATGCTTCTGTCACGTTTATTGGCAGACTTTACTCGTGGTGAGTCTGATGCACTCCGTAAGGCCATGGGTAAGAAGTTGCGTGACAAGTTGGATCACATGAAACCTAAATTTATTGAAGGTGGGCGTAAGAACGGACACGACCCGAAAGTGCTTGAAAAGATTTGGACCGACTGGGAAAAGTTTGCGTCTTATGCTTTCAATAAATCACATGCTACTTGTTATTCGTGGGTAGCTTACCAAACAGCCTATCTAAAAGCAAATTACCCTCCTGAATATATGGCAGCTGTGATGAGCCGAAGTTTGTCTAACATTACCGATATCACGAAACTGATGGACGAATGTAAGGCAATGGGTATTCAGACGCTGGGACCGGATGTAAATGAGAGTAACCTGAAGTTTACCGTGAACCATGATGGTGATATTCGTTTTGGACTTGGGGCCGTCAAAGGTGTAGGTGAAGCTGCCGTGCAAAGCATTATGGAAGAACGCAGGCAAAATGGTCCTTTCCTCGGAATCTTTGATTTTGTGCAACGTGTCAATCTCAATGCCTGCAACAAGAAGAATATGGAATGTCTGGCATTAGCCGGAGGATTTGATAGTTTCCCGGAACTGAAACGGGAACAATATTTTGCTGTAAACTCTAAAGGGGAAGTGTTCCTGGAAACATTGATGCGTTATGGTAACCGTTATCAGGCAGATAAGGCGGCTGCCGTCAATTCTCTGTTCGGTGGTGAAAACGTTATTGATGTTGCAACTCCTGAAATTCCTCAAGGGGTAGAACGCTGGAGTGATCTCGACCGTCTGAACCGTGAACGTGATTTGGTTGGTATCTATCTTTCCGCTCACCCGTTGGATGAATTCTCTATCGTATTGGAACATGTTTGCAATACACGTATGGCAGATTTGGAAGATAAAGCTGCCCTTGTCGGTCGTGAAATAACGATGGGAGGAATTGTGACCAGTGTTCGTCGTGGAGTCAGCAAGAACGGAAATCCGTATGGTATCGCCAAGATTGAGGACTATTCCGGTTCTACCGAGATTCCATTCTGGGGAAACGACTGGGTGACTTATCAGGGATATCTCAATGAAGGAACGTTCTTGTATATCAAGGCACGCTGTCAGGCCAAGCAATGGCGGCAGGATGAACTGGAAGTGAAAATCACCTCTATGGAACTTCTTCCCGACGTGAAAGAAGAACTGGTGCAGAAGATCACAATCGTCATTCCCCTGTCTGTCTTGAATTCGGCTTTGGTCACTGAACTTGCTACTCTGACGAAGGAACATCCGGGAAATACGGAACTATACTTCAAGGTGACAGATGATGCTGATGTAACTCATATGTCGGTTGATTTGATTTCCCGTCCGGTTAGACTTTCAGTAGGCCGGGATTTAATAACATATTTAAAGGAACGTCCCGAACTGGGATTTCATATAAATTGATTAAGTGTTCATTTATTTTCTTTATAATAAGTAAAATCGCTTATAAACATAAATTATAAGCGATTTTACTTATTATAGTGGATACTTCCAAATTACTGAAAGTCCCCACCCGCACAGCAATGCAACGCCTAAGCTCAACATACGTACCGACCAAAGCATATTCAGTTGCTGAATGTCATAATCGCTGACATGGTTTAATACCTTAAGAATTCCCTGTTTTAATAAGTGATGCTTTCAATAACGACAGGTTCTATCAGTCCGGACTTCTGTAAAGGAGATGATGAATTCCAGGGATTGTTAGGAGTCCAGGTCGGACGTTCTTCAACAGGTAATTTGCTATCTCCGATGAGTCGGTTCACCCATGTATTTACCACTTCAATTTCTACTTTGTTTGTTCCCTGCTTGATGGCTTCCGAAATATTGAGTCGGTAAGGGGGCGTCCATACACCACCGATGTATTGTCCATTGACTTTCACTTTTGCCATAACGGCTACCTCATTGAGGTTGATAAATAATGGACTGTTGGGTACTATATCTTTTAGCGTAAATTCAGTCCGATAGACGGCTGTTCCTGAATAATACCTGATGGCGTCTTCTTTACTTGTACTCCAGTCGTACAGGCTTTGGAAGACAACCGGGGCTTGAGGACCTTTTTGACTCTTATCGAAAGAGACTGTCCACGGACCGGCCAGTGTGGCGATTGTCTGTGGTTCCGGGTAATTGGTGTCCGTATCGTTGACTAACGAAGATGAGGAAACTTCTTTGGCAAATACGACGAAGATACTCTCCAAAGGTTCCAGTTCGAGAGGAATTACTGTCGCATTTGCGTTGCGTTCGTACTTCTTTAAAAGGCGGATAGCACCAGTTGTCGGTTCCCAAAGTTCAGGTTGCTTATTGGTTACACGAAATTCCGGTGAGAATACGACTTTTTCTGAAGATTGGTTGGACAGGAAGTAAACATCCATATCACCGATGCTGCGATGACCGTATACTACAGGAATGTCTTTAGTCAATGCACAGTCGGGAATGCAATGCACTAATTCTAATGCTTCGTGCATATTCATACCGCTTAATATCATGCCATTGCCATAATTGCCGCTTTTCACCTTGATACCGTCTACATTTCCCCACAAGGCATTTGCCATTTCCTGAACTTTCTTATCTGCTTCGGGGAAGTCTTGCAAGCTTGGCGAACGGTTAGGCTTCGGACCGAGAATGACACCTCCGTCTTTCACAAGTTGAGTGATTTTGGTTAATAGTTCGGGACGCATTGTTTCCAATTCCGGTAATACCATGATTCGGTAACTTGTGCCGTGGGGTAGAGTCAATAGACCGTCTTTGACAGTCATATCGCGGAGTATCACTTCTGCATTGATGTAATCGAACTGGTATCCTTTCGGCAAGGGAGGATTCGTGACACCGGTCATTTTGGGAGTATCTTCTCCTATGAAATAGCAAATATCAGCTACGTTGAGTCCCTGTTGGAGCATGAAGTTACAACGTTTCAGGTAGTCGGTGAATAGGTCCAACTGGGAATACCAAGTGTTGAAACGGTTAAATTCGTTGCTGTAAGGTGCATTCAGTCCGGGCAGTTTGCCTTCCGCTTTCTGTGAAATATAGACGTGCAGCAGTGTGTTGTTGATTCCTTCGGAGAAGAAAAGGTCACCACGTTGTTTCATGGTAGCCGGATAACGGCTGTAAGCCATACCGCCACAGGTGAAAGACTCGGAAGAGATTTTTTGTTTACCGTAGATATGACCACACGAAGAAGCAGCCCTGTTTTCTATATTGCCTAGTTCTCCCTCGCTCCAGAATTCTCCTGCCACTTCATCTGCTTGCCCGCCGTATTGCAAAAACTCTCCGGAGAATCCCCAGTGACCGTAGTTTTCCAACCAGGTAGTCATTCCGTATTGGTGGCTTAGACGGGTTAGTTCACCAATATGATCGTATGATAACCGTTCGGCCACCATCTTTCTCATATCCCACAAAAAGCGGTCGGAGGCATCTTCGCTTTCCACAACCACTCCATTGTAGACAGGGAGAAAAGGTAGTGCGCTATAACCGTACTTCTTCTCAAATGATTCAAGGAAATCGTCCGTGAAGTTTTGACCTCCCTTTTCATAACTGTCCGCTACAACTACTTTCCAAGTCTTACGGTCGGCTTCAGGGATTCTCTTGTAAATCTCGCCGATAAAGGCGTCGAAATGGCTTCGGAGGTGCTCCTTACTCATTTTGTCCACTTCAAGACCTATCCCGTCTTTTAATGCAGGACCGTTTTCTACATAAGTGGGTACCATTCCCATTCGCACAATTTCCCATTCTCCGTCGGGAGCGTCCCAGGAAAGTTTGTTTCCTTTCATACAGGCGGTGATGTCTTTCACTTGTTCGGGCTGAACGATCAATGCAGGGTCGTCCACCACTGCTTGCACCGGCCATTGATATTCATTCCAGTAAGGAAGTGGAGTCTGATACATTTTGGCGAATGTTTTCTCCGAATAACTTTCTACTACCGGAGCAGAAGACAATGTTATTTCCCGGATGCCACTATTGGGATTCAGACCGGAGAGTGACAACCGGAAGTCTTTACCGCTGGCTGTGGGGAAAGAGATGGCAATAGGAGCATAAGGATCGAATCCTACAGCCAGATTATCGTTGTATCTTTCTATACTGAACTGCTTGATTTCTTTGTATTCACCGTTATCATTCATTTGCAGAACCGCCTGGCAACGTATAGGTGCGGCGGAGGTAAGCAGGCGGAGGCTTCGCAATGCTACTGTATCGTGGCTCTTAAAGTCTATTACGACTTCGGATTGGTTGCCAAACCGTATTTCTGTCGCCGTTTCTCCATCTATCAGATGATGGATAGCAGTGATGGCGGGGGAAGAGCTAACAGTGCAGTTGGCCGGATTAAGGATCGTAGCTTTGCTTTTCACAGACGGATAAGCCAGTACTTTTACATCTTGAAAATTAGGATTGGTTTTGGGTAACATAACTTCTATTGCCTGTCCGCCTTTGACTTGCGTGCCGACAGATGCCAGATACCGCATGGACTGCTCCGGCTTGATCCACGGACCTCCTGCCTGACTCCATCCCGGAGAGTTGAAGATACCGATTTCTATATTCAGCTCGGTTGCCTTTTTTAAAGCGGCATGCAGTATCTCCCACCATTCGTCGGAGAAAATCTGCACATCTCCGGTGGGTGCTTCCGCTGCACTTAGTCCGATATTCGCTATAAATGCACGGTTGATGCCAGCCTGTTTCATTGATTCCAGATCTTTGATGACTCCCTCTTTGGAAATATTTCCAGAAATCCAGTGCCAGTAGACACTTGTCTGAATGGAATCCGGGAGGTTGGTAAACCCTCCGCGAAGTTGCTCATAACTGACTTCCCGAATTTCTTGGCAGGCGGACAGACAAAGGATGAAACCTATGACTGAAATGAGTTTGGTTATTTTCTTCATTTATTGTTAATTATATGAATCTATATTGGACCTATTTTACAATAAGAAAAAATACAGAGATTACTTTTCAACTTAAGAATTAAAAGCTGGAAAGTAATCTCTGTAGCTTGTTTATTCTGATTACCTATGAAAAATGATTCATCTGCGGAGTGTTTTATTCTTCCAATGTATCATATAATAGTTTAACCTCTTCGGCTGTCAAAGCACGGTCATATATACGAGCTACGGCAATTTGACCTTTATAGGCTCTGTCTGCTTCATTTGCAGCACCAGCGTCTCCACCAATTACGAACCATTTATTTCCTGGAAATTGGAATGAATTACCCTTAGCAGGGGCTCTTTCTGCCTTGATTTCTCCATCTAGATACAATTTAATGGCACCTGCACTTCCTGTACCATCCCAGACACCCACTACATGGTACCATGTTTCTTCTGGCACTTCACCCAGTGGAGGCGTATTACAAGCTGAATAATTACCTATATAGGGTTCAAAAGTCCAATAGTTATCTTTATCTTGCCAAGTAATGGCAACACCGCCACCACCATGACACCCCATCGGAATCGGACCGCTTTCTCCGTAATCTTTAGCAGTTACATATAATTCCATTGAGAATCCATCGGCAATTGCATTTTGGAAAATTAAGTTTTGGGTGAAATCAACAATATAGAAACCACTGGTAATTTTATTCGCATTTATTGTTACTGGGTCGAATTTTGCAATATAACCAAAAGTTTCATTTTCAATCATGCTCAAAGTAGAACCGGCAAATGCTTTAATAGGCATTTTCATCGCAGAAAGATCTTCTGCAGTACCATCTGCATTGAACTTAACATCGAGTAACTCTGCCATATCCACAGCACCCGCTTGCCTGATTTCTATGCTTTTTGTTGTAGGATAAGCGGCCGACTCAGAAGTAATTTCCACCGTTGCAGTACGTATTTTTGCGATATCACTTGCTGCTACTGTAAGAATTAACTGTTTGTTTGTTAATGATTTTTGAGTAATCCATTTAACATTTTCAGGTATGATACATTTCAATGAAGGTAAATTAGTGTTAATTGCAATGGTGACATCTTTCCCTTCTTTTTCGACAGAAGTATTCTCAGGAGTCACTATTAATCTTGGTCCACCTGGCTGAATACAATTCAATACGAAATCTTGAACAGATGAATTCTGGGTGGTCGATAATATCACTGTAGCTTTTCTTTCTTCCAATCCTTCATTTTCGGCTACTGTAAATGAAATCTCTTTTGAACCGCTTCCTTTTGTGATGTCGGCTTTAAACCATTCGTTGCCTTCGGAAATAGTTATTTCCCAGTCTAAATCGGACATCACTCTCAGCGTCAGGTTTTCAGCGCTACCAGTCAAATTACAGTCTCCACCACTGATACCGCCAATTGGATTTCCACTTTTATCAACTAAACGTAATACTTGATGTCCTTTTGTGCCGTCTTCGTCGTTGTCTGAACAAGAAGAAATACCTACACATGTGAATAATGCAAGCATTATCCATACATTCATTAATAATTTCTTTTTCATTTGTTTACTCCTTCTAATTTATACATTACGGCAGTGTAAACTACCTTCTAATTGTTTTATAAAACTCATTATCTATTTGATGACTGATACTCCCTTAGGGGCTTTCACCTCTGATATTACATTGCCATTTGCTTGCTTCTCATGGTAAATTTGTAGTTCGCCATAAGGAGTTGGAAATGTACCTTTCACCCACTGTAAATCGCCTAAATGAGGAGTTATACGTACTTGACGACATCCTGGTTCTATTACTTCCACACCTAAAATGTGACGGCTCAACCAAGAAGTTGGTCCTGAAGCCCAACCGTGACACAAACTATGACGGAAGCCTACATAGCAATAAGCGCCACAGTCACCATGAATATCTTTTTTCCCTTCCGGTACTAGTTCGTCGATGGGGGCTGCATTCGGAATCCAATTGATATCGAAATCTTCCCAAAAACTAGTGGCTCCCAAGTCGATCATTGCTCCCCAATATTCACGAATCACGTCTAATGCTCCTTGATAATTGCCGGCCATAGCCATTGCTTCCAACATATAATAGCCATAAAAAGTAGAGAAGCCCTGTGCACCATTTATTGAGAGGAACTCTTTATCAGCTTTTGGGGCATCAATTAATCCTGTAATCGTCATTAATGCAGTCACTTGCTTGGAGCCGGGCGCATCGGGAGCCGGACAGGAAGCTAAAAACTTTTTATAAACTTTGGATGCAGCTTTTACCAACTTCTTCTCGGCAGCTTTACAGTCATTAGACAATTGTCTGTCTTCAAATAGTTCTGCAAATTCAACTCCGACTCGCATTCCCCAAACCATTAAGGCTTGGAGCCCTGCCGCAATTGCGTCTTTGTTGCTATTCGATGGCCAATCCAAAAAACGAGTGCCATCCAGACATTCCTGCCCATCGGGGGCTATTTGAGTCATTAATTGTCTCAATAAAGCTGTAATATAATCACGTGATTGTTCCAGATAGGCTTTATTTCCATGATAGCGATACCATTCATAATGACACAACAGCCACCAGATAGAATAAGAGGAGAATCCTGCATTCATCCAATGTGGCAATGGCGTGATATCACGCATTAAATCCAAACTTTTAGGTACCACTTCATTGTAACCGAACACGGAGTTTACAGTCATCACCTCTGGATAGGAATCACCTATCCAGACCAAACGGTCTCGTTTAATTCCATCCCAGAGATGATTCTGCATATTCAGGTGAACGGTATAAGCTCCCGTCCGCCATATTGTGTTAAGTTTCTCATCATTACATTGGAAAGAACCGCGATACGGAATATCGCGCATGATAGAGATTGCACGGACCTCCTTAAGCTCAAGTATTGCGTCTGTATCCAATAGATCAATGCGCACAAAACGAAAACCGGAGTTTCCTGTTTCATATACTCCGAGCCATGGAAGGATAAGCTCTTGATCTCTAATAGCATGGTCGTTTGTCGCTCCTCCTTTGACGTCTATGTCGGACATTGCTTCACTGACCGATTCGCCATAACGAAGACGGATTTTTACCGGCTTATGGCTTGGCCAGGCACCAGTGACTAATTGTACTCCGCCATGAAGTTCTTTCCCGAAATCAAGCAGAATAGCTGGACGAGCCCCATCGGTAGAAGATAGTCGGCAATATGTGGCGGCTTTGACCGTTTTCTCTTTCTTGCCTTGTAAACCGGTATCTGTTGATTCGTAATCGTAATACGCTCCCCAATAAGCCTGACCATCTCCCTGGTTTAACAGAAAATTACAATTAGTGATGTGATCACTGTCTTGTTGCCAAACAATCCGGGTGGGAGTAATGTAGGTACGCACACGCGTATCACGCTCTTGGGCAGGCACCAAACATACATTCAACAGCGACAATATAATTATCAGTTGTGTTCTCATGATTATTTATCATTGGTTAATTAATGGTTGTATATTGGTTTTATTTGTTTGCCTGAAGCATCATGCATCTTTAACGACAAACATCCACCATTGAAATCGAAGTAACGAACTTCTAACGGATGCCATCCTTTTGCCAATGCACGTTGACTTGAAACTTCATTCCTCAAATGTCGGCCTCCGTTGTCTATAATCATTTCTTCATCTACTTTTAATGTACTTCCTTCATCAGATGAAAGGCTGAATGAATAGATACCGTCAACCGATACGTAAAAATAACCGGTAAAAATTAAACCTACTTTACTGTTGCCTACTTCTGAAGGAATATATATATCGTCGATGGTTCTCTTTTCTTTTAAATGGTAATTTTCTATTACTTGGCAAGAAGGAATGTCGCCTTCATACCATGTAAGCATTAATCCCTTTTTTTTCGGAGCTTTAATATCTACCGCTGGAATATATCCATTCTGCTTTTTATAAGAAGCATGGAAAACTTTACTTGATTTTCCATTGGGGCGATATGCGCGGAACGCAAAACTTGCAGAATCGCGGATGGATATAGGAGTGGTGTATACTGCCGATTTTTCGGTTGGCTCTGTGCCATCGTCAGTATAATGGATAACAACGTCTGGATCAGGGGAAATGACATTTACTTTAGTTTCACCGATAAAAGTATTTGTGTTGCAAAATCCTTCCAAATCAGCCATGCGGTAATCTATTCCCAATGCATCTAAACGATTGAATTGTCCGGTCATGCGTCTCTGGAAGCTTTTCCAATTGTAATTTGCAGCTTGTGACCAACCTGTCTCTGCGATGGCGAGTAACCGAGGAAATGCCATATAATGCATTCGTTCACGGGAAGGAATGAACTCACCCCAAATGTTTCCTTGTACTCCTAATATTTGTTTGGATTGAGATTCGTTCAATGAGTCCAATAAAGATACTGATTCACAAATCAGACGAGTGGACTGTCCTATTTCGGAATAATCCAAATAGAAATCGTAGTTCGGGCAAAGAATGACCGAATTACCTTGGGCTATGGATTTTTTTACAACCTCTTTTTCATAGCTTTGCCACCACATCACTGTAGCCGTAGGCGACACTCCACCTTGCAATATTTCATCCCAGCCAATCAAACGTTTTCCATTTTCATTGAAATATTGTTCCATTTGATGAATGAACCATGATTGCAGTTCTTCTTCTGTCTTTAAGTTGTTTACTTTCATACGTTTCTGACAGTCTGAACACTTTTCCCAATTCTTTTTTGAAACTTCATCCGCTCCTAAGTGTACATATTCAGAAGGGAATAGTCGGAAAATCTCGTCGTACACGTTCTTGCAAAACTCTAAGGCACTCTCTTTACCCGGACAAACAGGAGAAGAAATATTCATCGGTGCTTCTTTTTGTGGAAAACAAGATACATTCGCATAAAGGTTAACTGCTGTTTGCATATGTCCCGGCATGTCTATCTCTGGAATTACGTCAATGCCACGTACTGCTGCATACCTTATAATTTCATGTATATCTTCCTGTGTATAGAAGCCCCCATATAGAGTATCCCCTTCTATAATCCGTAATTTATCAGAAGGAATGGCAAGAGAGGGATTTTGTTCTCTTTTTGAGCGACTCATGCAAATACGATCTTGGTCATTAAATGTGCGCCATGCCCCTTTCTCTGTCAGTAGGGGATATTTCTTGATTTCAATGCGCCACCCCTGATCATCAGTCAGATGCCAATGAAACTTATTCATCTTATAAAGTGCCATAACATCTAACAACTCTTTCACTTCTTCTTTACTGAAAAAATGGCGAGCTACATCAAGTAGTATGCCTCTCCATGCAAAACGTGGTTCATCTATGATAGAAACAGTTGGTATTGACCAAACTGTATCCAAAACAACGGTTGATGCTTCTATTTCAACAGGAAACATTTGACGGATTGTTGATATAGCGGCTATTACACCGGCATAATTCGCCGAAGATATGTGTATTTGGTTCGAGGTAACCTTTAAAGTGTAATTGCCTTCTTTGTGAGGTAATTTCTCATCTATACATAGTTGAATATGGCCTCTTCCCTCTTCTGTAACAACAAACTTATACCCAGTGGCACGTTGCAAGATGGAAACTAAATAATCTGCGGCCGATTTTAAAGAGGGGGCATTGATGCTGATAATCATATCGTCCTGTAGAATGAATGCTTCTTTTCCTACTGTTAACTGGGCAGGTTCAGGAAGTAATTTTAATGTCCTTTCCGAATGGTCAACAGAGTTTGTGCATGAAGTATGGACTAACAATAGAACAACCAGCCAACTCCCCAATATTAATATTTTATTAATAATATGCATAAATACTTTATTAATTTTGTGATTATTCATAGATAACTGGACGAACCTTATACAGATTGATGCTGTCTATAGTCAACGTTTTCTTTGGATTCTCCAGATAAATATTGTGAGTCCACCATTCGATTTCGGCTTGTGTATAACTCAAAATTTCATTTTCCTTATTATAATTAAATGACTTGATGAATTTTTTCCCTTCTAAAGGTTGAAATGAAACAATTTTTTCCGTGTCCAAATCAATTACATAAGTTCCGGACGATGTTGTAAATCCCAATTCATTTTCTGAAATGCGAATCAAATCGTGTCCGTCGTCTGTCGGTAGTTTCCATACTTTTTCCATCTGTAATGTCGGTTGTTCACTTTTCCAATTCTTTAGGGAATAAGCTTTCAATTCATTAAAGCCGAGTGCGTACAACAATTGACGGTTTTCCATCCAGATTACTCCATGCCCCCAAAAAAGACTATCCTGAAAAAGAACTTGGTTAGGGCGGTTGATGTCAAATAATTGTATACAGTCTCCTTCTTCATTATGTGATAATGCTACCACTACCCGATTATCAGGAAGTAGCTCTATGGAATGTGCGGCTGGAACTCTTGCATAAAACAAGCATTTTTCAGATGAACGTTCAATAATTGCTGCTCCTCCAGCCGAAGAAGATGTAAGTAACCAGTCACCATTTTTTGCAGTTTTGCATTCATCCATTCCTCGAAAGTATTTTTTGAAATCGTCAGGGATGTTAGACTCTTGTGCATTCCATTTCCATACGATATCTAGATTTTTTCCTTCTGAGTTATCTACATTGACAATCCATACTTTGTCGTCACCACAGACAACAATTTCGTTCTTTTTTTGTCCGGTAGCACATGCGCACAAGACAAAAAAAAGTATAAATATTGCATATATCTTTTTCATGTTTTTTTTCTTATATCCATTTTACGAACTATTTAGAAAGCTATTTTTTACAAATTTGTAATCGCTTCTTTCAGTTTATTTATTCCCTTTCAGGTACTGTTCTCACTTTATAAAGATTTACATTACTGATGGTGATTGTTTTGTTGGGATTTTGGATGTGAATATTATGTGTCCACCACTCAATATCTGCATAAGTATAAACTAAGTATCCGCTTTCTTTATCGTAATTGAAGGATTTGATAAATTTGCGACCTTTCATAGGTTCGAATTCAGAGATAGTTCCTGTATTTGTATCGAGTACATATACGTTATAAGCTGTTGTAAATCCTAATTCATGGTCTGAAATACGAATTAAATCATGTCCATCCGGTATTTGCTCTGTCCCACCTAAAGGTAGATCCCATTCTTGCTTCTTCACAAATGAAGGCGTTGATGTATTCCAATCTTTTAGTTCATAAGCGAGTAATTTATCATATCCTAATGCGTATAAAAGTTGCTGATTTTCCATCCAAATGACACCATGTCCGCCTTTTTGATCTTCTTTAAAGATAACTTTATTGGAAGCGTTTCTGTCATATACTTGGAAGCCACCTGCGTCACCAGAGAGGGCCACAACGACTCGATTGTTGGGTAGCAATTCAATAGAGTGTGCTCCTGGAGCATCCACAGCAGTGAATAAACATTTTTTGGTTTTACGAGAAAGAATAAGAGCTGATCCTCCTGAAGATGCTAGCAAGACAAGTTGGTCGTTTCCTTCATTTACGACTTTGCATTCATCCATTCCCAATAAACGTCCTTTCAATGTTGCAGAAAGGTCATCGGCTGTTTTCGAATCCCATTCCCACTCATATGGTACTGTGGTCATAGAGGCTTTGCCTATATTGATAATCATGACTTTAGAGTCTCCACATGTAATGATTTCTTTATCTACTTTAGAAGATGAACCAGAGGTCGTGCCATAAAGTTCATCTAAGTTGACATCGTATTCATCTTTGCATGCAACAAAAAGTAAAGCCAACACAAGTAATAAATTCCACTTTTTCATATTTTCGATAATTTATAATTTGTAATTAGTAACAGGGGATTCCGTATGAGCTTTTTTCATCTTTTTCTCTATTTCCTTCACTACATTCGGATAAATAGATGAAAGATTGTACTGTTCTTGCGGGTCTGTTTCCAGATCATACAACTCTACACAACGGTTTCCGTTTTTAATATTAGAAAGATATCCTTTCCATTTTCCCATACGGAGAGCTTTCGAACCTTTCCCTTCCGGAAGCTCCCAATAAAGATATTCATGCACTTCTTGATGGTTGCCTTTCAAAGTAGGAAGAAAACTGATGCCATCTGTTTTTTTATAGGAATAGCCGCTAATTTCGCCTAATGTAGGCAACACATCCCAAAAGGCGCAAATATGATCGCTAACAGATCCGGCGGTGATCTGATCGTGCCAATGAACAATCATTGGCACTCGGATACCACCTTCACGTAAACTGCCTTTTCCCCAGCCCTTTTCCGATTTGAAGGGTCCTGCACTATCAAACCAAGGAGCATTCACTCCTCCGTTGTGAGTCGGTCCGTCATCACTGCTGAATAGGATCAATGTGTTTTCATAAATCCCGCATTCTTTTAATAATTCAACCAGACAGCCGACTTGCTCATCCATATAACTAACCATGGCAGCGTATGTAGCTTTTGGATAGCGACAAGGGAAGTATCCTTTGTCACCCAAATAAGGGGACTCGTCACCGAATTTTTTTACATAATAATCAATCCAGCGTTGAGGTGCTTGCAATGGTACATGTGCAATGGGAGTAGGCCAATATAGAAAGAAAGGACGTTCTTTGTGTCGTTTTACAAATGAAAGGACCTCATGAAGCATTAACTCCGGTGCATAAGATTTGGAGACAAGGAATTCATAACTTTCTTTCTTATTAGGGTCGGCTGTTGCATCGAATTTCTGATTTGGTGAAAGAAGGCGATTAGGCAGATATTCCCGATGTTCGTTTCGCCACAGAAAAGGTGGATAATAATCATGTGCCTGTCGTTGACAATGATACCCATAGAAAAAATCGAAGCCCATTTTGCGGGGAGTAGAACTTGATCCTGGATAGCCTAAACACCATGTACCAACGCAACCGGTTGTATAACCTGCTTGCTTTAATAAGGATGCCACCGTTATCGTACCTTCAGGCATCGGACGTTGCCCCTCTAAAGTAGAATCTGCCAATACAGCCAAATAATTCCCAATATCACCTCGTTCAGGTAATTCGTCATTTCCACGGATATAGGCATGTCCCGTATGTAATCCTGTCATTAATGAACAACGAGAAGGAGAAGAAACCGCAGAACCGGAATAGTGTTGGGTAAACCGCATACCTTTTGCAGCTAACTGATCTAAATTCGGCGTTTCTATCTTTTGCTGCCCATAGCACCCTAGATCCCCATAACCGATATCATCCGCCAAAATATAAATAATGTTTGGTCGTTGATCCGGATTCTGAGCTTTTGTTCCTGATGGACACATTACAGGCAAAAAGAACATATATAATAATGGATACTTATTGTTCATTTTAATAAGAAATTTATTTTTACCAACCGGGATTATTGGGTAATAGATTCGGATTATCATTCACTTCTTGTTGTGGAAGTGGAAATAAATAATTCTTATCGTTAAATATACGTCTTTCAATAATGGAACCATCATACTTTTGTACGGTACTACCGTTCATTAGTTCCTTTGCGATTTTCCAGCGGCGTATATCATTGTAATACCAACCTTCACCTGCAAATTCGATGCGGCGTTCATGACGTATTCTTTCACGCATCTGCTCTTTTGTAAAATTATCTTTTGTTTTATCAAATAAAGGCATCTTTACGCTAGGACGATTACGTACCTCGTTTATGGCATCGTATATAGGTTGATCTGGTTTATCTAAACGTTCATTTCGTGCTTCCGCATATATCATAAGTATATCAGCATAGCGCATAAGAATAATATTGATATCATTCTTATCGTCTATGGTGGCGGCAGCTGTGTCATAACGTGAATATTTCTTGAACGTATAACCGGTATTTATGAATTTATCGTTTGTTACAATCTGTCCCATATAAGTGGCACCGGGATGAACGATAGTTGCATAGAAACGAGGATCTCTATCTATATATAAATCTTTTCCATCGGTGTACGATGAACCATCTTTCATATCGTAAGCTTTTACCAAATCTAAGGTTGGAGCAATTGAGTTGAATTGGCGAAGTACGACATCCAACCCGTTACCCGAATGAACAAAAGTTGGGTACAGGTATTGTACATCAAAGATCACTTCTTGATTGTTTTCATGATCTCTTGAAAAGAGATTACGGTAGTCTGAAAAGAGGGAATACTTTTTGGAGTTTATCACTTCTTCAGCTGCTTTTTCTGCCTCTTCCCACATCTCATTGTATAGATAGACACGTGCTAGTAATGCTTTTGCGGCCCATTTATTGGCTCTTCCTGTTTGGGAAGAAGTTGCTGGTAATGCAGAAAAAGCATCTTTCAGATCTTGAATAACCTGAGCTATAATTTTAGCTTTCGGATCTCTAGGCAGAAATGACTGTGTATTTACATCCGGTTTATCTAAAATTAATGGAGCATCACCATACATGTTAGTAAGATCAAAATAAAACAACGCACGCAGGAATTTTGCTTCTCCTACCATCTCCTTTTTATCTTCTTCTGAAATAACAAAAGAAGGAGCACCGGCTATAAATGTATTGCAACGTCCGATACCTTGGTAACAAGCTCCCCATTTACCATTGACAATATCTGAATTTATAGAATTTACTGAGCCATCGCCAATTACTCGCCATCCATAAGTTCCATTATAATTGTAGGCGTTAGGGGTTCCGGTTTCACTAAAAATTAAATTACTTCCGTACATATATACATTATACATCGTACTATAACAGGCTACCAAACCTGCCTCAATTTGTTCAGGGGTTTTCCAAAAATTATCTTCTACATACTGGCTTGTGGGAATCGTGTCTAGAGAACAGCTTGTTATAGAAAGACAAAAAACAAATCCAGTTAATATTTTCTTCATAATTGGCATAATTTAGAATGTAACATTGATTCCACCTGTAAATGATTTTACAGAAGGATATGACCATATATAGTCTGAGGTTAACGATCTTTCCGGATCAAATATGTCAAAGTCCGAGAATGTCAAGAGATTTTCTGCATTCACAAATACTTTTAACGATGCAATTTTTAATGGAGCGATCCATTTTTTGGGAAAATCATAACTTAGTTGAATGTTTTTTAAACGTAAATAGGAGGCATCTCTTAACCAAAATGTGCTGGATTTTGTATAATTATCATGTTGACTGTTAGTAGTCAGTAAACGGGGGAATCCACCACCGGTATTTTCAGGTGTCCATGCTCTTTTCAGCCATTCGTAGGTAACACCTGCTCCATTAGCATAGGGGTACACCAAATTATGAGTAGGGTAAGTGCTAATTCCTGATACTCCTTGAAAAAATACATTCAGTCCTATTCCTTTATAATCTAGATTTAAGCCAAACGAATAGGTGAAATCTGGTACAGAACTGCCTGTTACTACACGATCATCTTCTGTAATTTGTCCGTCAGGTACTCCTTCAGGGCCGGATACATCCCTGAAAATTAAGTCACCGGCATGTGTGTTAGCACTTTGGTAAGCATGGTGTTTTACTTCATCTTCTGATTGGAAAATCCCGTCACAGATATAAAGATAATAAGCGTCAATTGGATATCCTTCTCTCGTAATTCTTTTGCCATTAATCATATCGTCACCACCAATGTGTACAACTTCATTTTTAACATAAGTCACGTTACCAAATACATGATAGTTGAAGGCTTCTATATTATTGCGATAAGCCAAATTGGCTTCTAAACCGGTATTATCTACTGTGCCGATATTACGCATGGCTCCAGTTAGATTTCCTACCTGTGATGGTTGGTTAACAGAGCGGAGAATGTCTTTTGTCCTTTTTTTGAAGAATTCAATCGAACCGCTCAGTGAGTTATTGAAAATTCCGAAGTCCAATGCTAAGTTGGTAATAGTTGTTGTTTCCCAAGAAATTTCCGGGTCGACAGCTTGGGTCATTGCATATCCTGTTGCAGGTGTATTCCCAAATATATAATTTACACCAGAACTCATAACTGGAGTGTATTGGAATAAGCCAATAGATTGATTTCCTAATTGCCCCCATGATACTCTCAACTTCAAGTTTGATAACCAATTTTGAGTGTTTTCCATGAAAGTTTCTTGATCGATACGCCATCCGGCAGAGAATGATGGGAAAAGTCCCCAACGATGTCCTTTTGCAAAACGGGAAGAACCATCGTAGCGGAGATTTGCCTCAAAGAGATAGCGATCTGCGTAATCATAATTTATTCTGCCGAAATAGGAAAGTAACCGAACTTTACTGCTTGAACTGGTTGGCTTAAGAAATGTTGTAGCCAGTCCTACTTCTGTCAGTTCATTATCCAGATATCCGTTTTGTCCTTTTGCGCTGAATGACCACGTATTGAATTCTTCGTAGTTCATACCCAACAAGGCAGCAATGTTATGTTTACCGTTAAAACTACGATTCCAATTGACGGTCTGGCTTATTGATGGATTGATATCGTCATTCGCTGCATTCATTGCTGTTGTATTTGCAATCATTTTTTGCGGTTCCAATGTCTTTGGATTGTAAGTGTAGGTTGTTGGTTGGAAGTATCTTCTAGTTAAATCTACTTTTCTGACTCCCAATGTAATGTTGTATTTGATATCATAAGGGAAAATATACTCGGCGAATGCACTACCGACAATACGAGTCTGTTTGTAATTATTCTCTCCATCCTTGCAAGACAGCAAGTTGTTGAATGTATTCTGTCCGGGAGTTACCACCCAACTACGGCCATAACTGCCATCAGCCAGATAAGGAGTCATTACTGGTAGAGCACGCATTCCCAATTGCATGTAATCGGAGATTCCAGTATGCGGCTCATTGTAATTTCTATAATTAGCCGACACATTGATTCCTGCTTTGAATTGACCGTATTTAATAGTGCTATTGAAATTAATAGAAACTTTTTTAGCGTCTGTAAAATTAACAACCCCTTCTTGGTCTAAGTATCCGACAGATAAACCAGTTTGTATATGGTCATTGCCACCGGAGATACGTATATTATGTTCTTGCATAAAAGCATCACGAAAGTAAAGGTCGAACCAATCTGTTGCCGGATAGGTATAAGGATCTACTTTCATTCCTTCTTTATATTCTTCTATGATATCTGCATAAAGAGGAGCTCTTCCTTCATTCTCGTAAGCTTTATCAAAACCTTTCATATAAAGGATCGGATCCCATACGGCATCTGGCAGATAAGTGATTTGCTGTAATCCGAAAGAGTTGTTATATGAAACAGAAAATTTTCCGGCTTCCGCTTTTTTAGTTGTCACCAATACCACTCCATTTGCTGCGCGCGAACCATAAATAGAAGCCGAGGCCGCATCTTTCAATACGGAAATACTGGCAATATCGCTTGGATTCACATCGGTCAATGTTCCAGGAACTCCGTCAATTAGAAATAATGGATCATTACCTGCACTGGAAAATGTTCCCATACCACGGATACGAATAGTAGCTGCGTCGTTTCCAGGCTGAGCACCGGCTGCAGAGTTTACATAAACTCCTTGTGCACCTTGTAATGCTTGGGTTGCATTTGTAATCGGACGATTCTGAATTGTTTTGGCATCTACTACGGAAACGGCTCCTGTCAGATTTACCTTTTTTTGTATTCCATAGCCAACTACAACCACTTCATCAAGAAGTTCTGTATCTTCTTTTAAGGTAATGAACATACTTTTTCCAAAGATAGTTTTTATCCGTTGCTCTTGATATCCTATATAGGAGATTTCAATCATTGTGTTGGGAGAAACCACAAAACTAAAGTTACCATCCATATCCGTAATTGTACCGTTCGTTGTTCCCTGTTCCTTGATGGTAGCGCCAACTATAGGCTCGCCATTTGTATCAACCACTTTCCCTGTTACTTTATTAGACTTGTCAGAGGACTGGTTATCTGTAGCAGGGGTCACAATTATTTTGTTACCTTGTACTATATGAGAGAGGTGATGTTTAGGTAGTTCTTGAATAAGCAGATCCTTAAGTTTAGCATTCTTTACAGAAATGGTGACCCCTTTTTTATTCTCTACTTCTACGCTACGGTATGAGAAACGATAGGGTGTTTGGGATTCAATTGCATTAAATAACTCTTTTACTGATGCATTTTTTAAATTAATACTGACTTTTCCTGTCTGTGCATTAGCACTTGTGAATGTTAAGAAACAAAAAAATAACAATAAGGAATACAACTTGATTGTATTTTTATTATCTTTCTGCACTAAACTGATTAATTGTTTTTTATTTTTCATAAATACACAACTATTTGGTTTATTTTCTTTTTTATTAAGAGTTGGTATGAGCGGAAACTCATACAAGACTCATTCCTAACTTCGGATAATGGGCAAATTATCCGAAGTTTTTTTGTTTTTCATTCATGTTTTCATATCATTTCATTTTAAGATTAATAATTATTTGTTCATTCGAATATTTATCTTTCCATCCTTAACTGTGTAATTGAATCCATAATGTATTTTCAATACTTCCAATATATCTTCGATTTTCTCATCATCGAATGCACCAGTGTATACATCATCTACGGATACTGAACTATCTATTGAGAATTTCACACGAAATTTCCTTGATAAACATTGGAATACATTCTCCAATTTTTCTTCCCGGAATACTAATTCTTTGTTCAACCAAGCTGTTTCTATTTTAGTAGTGGTCTTTTCTATATTAAGTTTATTATCATATTTGTTATAAGTAACTTTTTCATTGGGTTTAACGCAAATAGTCTGATAGGGAGGCTGCGATGTAGATACATTAACATGTCCTTCTACCAAAGCCATCTCTATAATATCCTTATCCTCATAGGCATAAAGATTGAACTTTGTTCCTAAAACTGTGACATCTATATATCCGGTATTGACAATAAACTTTTTCTCTGTGTTTTTCTTAACTTCAAAATATCCTTCACCCGATAATTTCACCTTGCGATTATTCTGTCCGAAATTTTGTTGATATGTAAGGGATGAGTTTGCATTTAGACGAACCAATGTACCATCAGGAAGAGTCACTTGAGAAGTGCCGGAATCTCCTGAACGTACTATTACATCTTGTTCAGCCAATGTTTGCAACTCTTGGTGTTGTATGTAGTACAGTATGGTTAATCCACTTGCGAAAAGAAAAAGAATTGAGGCTGCAATTTGTCCCCAGTGCCGTGTTATTTTGTAAAAAGGTGAGATCTTCATCTTTTTATGTAGGTGACAGTACAAGGAGTCAATCTTTTCTTGAGATAAAGAAGGATATGTATCAAATTTATTCCATTCTTCGAAAAAAACGTCCTCTAACTCTTGGTCAGACGAGTCGTTAACAGTTGATACCAATTCTTTAAAATCCGATAGTGAAAGATTACCGGACTGAAACTTCTTTAATAAGTCTTTTGCTTTATTTACTATGTGCATATTTATAACATTTTATATGTTATATCCACAAGTAAGCTAAATGTAACATCAAAAATATTATGTTATAAAACACATAAACAAGAGAACTTTCAAATATCTTTCAGGAAGAGAAGAAGAAGAGGATAATATTGACGCAATTCTACACGGAGAATTTTTAGAGCCATACATAATTGATTTCTCACGACTTGGTTAGTTATCGACAATTTTTCAGAAATTTCAGAAATTGACATACCATATTCTTTATTCATTTCGAATATGATACGTTGACGAGGAGATAGGTGTTGTTTTCCTCTTTCTAATGCATTTACAAATTGGTCATAGCACATCAATGATTCAGCTTCAACTGTTTCTGTAGACGACCGATTAAGATATTCAACGTAATCTTCCATCAAGGGGTTATTTAACTGACGGCGCATTTCTTTTAGTAGAAAATGATATGCAATCGTAAATAAGTATGATTTAAACGAAACGTTTGGATTAAGATTAGCACGATTAGACCATATACGTAAAAAAGTTTCCTGAACAACATCATCGGTTGCATCTTTCGACTTTAGGTATTGAAACACGAACCCATATAGCCGAGATACCCATTGCTCATAAAGTTCTTGATAGGCTTTCTCGGAGCCATTCCGAACAGATAATAATATTTTTCTTTGTTTTTCTATAGTTTCACAATGCATCACTTTGGATAATATGTTAATAAACAAATAGGATTGTTGATTGTCTGTTTTTTAGGTATCATAGTTCTTGGATAGAACTATGTTGAGCGAATTTATACAGATATAATATTCATATGAAATATTAAATAGTGTCGCAATTTATGTATTCTTAAAGAATTGCGTATAAAAAAACTGTGAAAAAATATCAAATATAATCTTTCTATGTGAAGAAACAGTAGAAATGTTACGATTGCAATACTTTGGGTAAGTTTTTAATATGTGATCCGGAAATGGCATAATATAGCATAACTAGTTCACATATAAGTGCAATTATCCATGTCCATTGCCAGCTTCCCCATGTGTCGGCAAGGATGCCTTGAAGTACAGGGAATATGGCACCGCCGAATACTCCCATCATAAGAATGCCGGAAGCTTTGGAAGTGTATTGCTGCAATCCTTTAATAGCTAAAGTGAATATGCAACCCCACATTACAGAATGGCATAGTCCTACAGATACCAATATCCATAAATTGTTGGTAAGAATAGCCACCAATATAAGTATTGTAGCAATAATGGTGGTTACAGTGAGTAATATGCGTGGAGAAACATTGTTGAAAAAACTAAATATAAGCCTTCCTACCATCAAACCTCCCCAATAGAGAGTGGCGAGTAATGCGGGGATACCTAGATCTAACCCCCAGACTACTATATGACTTTTTCCAAAGCAAAAAAAACTGTGCCCATTTTCTATTAGTTCCATTGCATGCAAATTGATATTTACTCCAATTGATACTTCTGCCCCTACATAAAAAAATAGGGCGATGACTCCTAAACTTAAATGTTGATAAGACCAAATACTGTGTTTGGGCTTATTGTTATTGTCAACTCTGGTTCCTTGAATATCAGGCAGGTTTAGTCGGGAGGTGATTAATGTAGTGATAATGATACATAAGGTGATCATTAAAAAGGGAAACATTAATTGGTCGGCCGTAACACTTTCAAGCGTAACACCGGCAAAGATAATTCCTGTAACAAAAAAAGGAGCGATCGTAGTACCAAACGAATTGATAGCACATACGATATTGATACGCTGTACCGGCTGCGTATTTGGCAGTTCATAGGCGGCAATATAAGGGTTGATTACAACTTGTAGTAAGGCCGCTGATGTTCCCATTAAATAGGAGCCCAATAGAAAAATAAAGTAGCCATAAGGAACTTGGTCTTTAAAAATTAGCATGCGAGCATCTCCGTAGTGTACTACAAGCCAGGACGAGAGAGAATACATTAATAGACCGATAACCATGATTGACAGTGCGCGTAGTAATGTTTTCTTGTAACCGTGCACGTTTATCCATTTTCCTCCTAATGAACTATTCAGTAAATATCCGAGGAAGAAAAAGAAAGATATAAAAGTTGTTAATGTATTTCTCAATTCATCTGCATGCGAAAGAAACGCAATTTTTAAAGGACCTTGAAACTGCCCGTTCACAGTTGTTAGGAAACCTACTATGAAATATATGAAAGTCAGGACAATGAATGGACCGAGACTGTTATTTTTTTGTGTATTCATAATATTAGGGTACAAAAAAGAGTTTTGTTATAATATACTTTCCAATGTTGACATTGTTCCTTTTTCTTTGATTGCATTCACCATTTGCAGATATAATTCAACAAATTCGTCGGCAGCTTTCAGTTCTGTACTTTGGAAAGGTGATAGTGAGAGGAAATCTATTGGGGAATTACTGGCTATAAGGATGTCATCTGTTGCTGTCAGCCATGGCTCTGCAATCTCAAATCTAGTTCCGTTATCATCAGTCTTATATTTCAAGTAATGACGATAAGCAGCAAAAAGATACGCTTGGCGAGTAAGATTTGCGCGGTCACGGATCATCTGGATCAGATTTGGCATGATATATACGGGAAATTTGGATGCACCGTCAAAACATAAACGCGCTACTTGGTCGCTAACGGTATGATTACCGAAACGTTCTATTAAAGTTTGTTTGTACAAATCCAGATCCATGTTTCCCGGTGCAGGAACATACGGAGTAATATCAATATCCATGAAGCCACGTACGAACTTTTTAATTCGTTCATCGGATATGGCGACGTCTACTTTACGATATCCGCTCAGGAAAGCAGGATATGAAAGTAAGGTATGGGAGGCATTCAATAGGCTGAGCTTCATATTTTCATAGGTAGTCACATCCTGCGTAAATTCTACGCCGACCTTTTCCCATGCAGGACGACCGGCGATAAATTTATCCTCTACTACCCATTGAATGAAGTCTTCGCAATATACAGGTGCTCCGTCTTGAGTCCCATTTTGGGTGTTCAGCCGGATAATGTCTTCAGGTTGGGTCGAGGGGGTTATACGATCTACCATACTGTTAGGAAAAGTGATATTTACTGTTGCCCATTCTGCTAGTTCTGGATCTTGGGCTTGGAAAAAGGAGAGAAATGCTTTGCGTGCGGTGTTACCATTATGTTGTAAGTTGTCACAAGATAAAATTGTGATAGGTCCATTCCCGACAGCTTTTCTTTTCCGTAACCCTTCGGCTACAAAGCCAAAGGTCGTTTTCGGGCTTTGTGGGTGTGTTAAGTCATATTTGATATTTTCATTATCCAGCATAAATTCATTGGTAGCTTTCGCTATATTATATCCGCCTTCGGTGATAGTTAGTGTAATGATATGGATATTTTTATCGGCAATTTTATTAATAATGGCTGCTGGATTTTCGATTCCCCAAATCAACTCGATTAATGAGCCTATTTGATAAGTTTGGTCTTTACCATCTCGTCCGCAAATAGTTAGTGTATATTCCTTTTTTTGCTTTTCTAGTATTCTGTACAGGCGCTCATCTCCAGGCAATAGCATAGCGCCGCAAATACCCCAATCCTGTTGGGTAGGATCTTCTAATAATGAATTAGTATAAAATTCTTCATGGGCACGATGGAAGTTACCGACACCAATATGTAAGATACCTGGTTTGATATGTTCGCGGTTGTAATTGTAAGAAAGTACTTGTGTTTTCATGTTTTCTTTATTTTTTAATTCTATATTATTGTTAATGAAGCAAAGATAAGTTTGGTGAATAATAAAAAGCTGTTTTTTGAGGACGTTTTACCTGCAAACGATTGCGGGAACGTTCCCAAAATCTGCAAACGTTCCCAATGATTAGGATTTGTCATTGTAAATGCATATTTTTGCCCTAAGTTAAAATACAAAAGTAGCTATGAAGCACATTACCATTAAAGATATAGCCCGACATTTGTCTTTGTCTGTTTCAACAGTATCTCGTGCGTTGATAAATGATAAGAACATCCGTCAAGAGACTAAGGAAAGGGTGCTGGAAACAGCAAAAATGTTAGGGTATAAGCCTAATCCGGTAGCTACCAATTTGAAATATGGACATACGAATACTGTTGGGGTTATCGTTCCGGAAATGCTCACTCCGTTTGCTTCACAAGTGATAAGCGGTATACAAAGTGTACTTTATGCTAATGGGATAAAGGTTATTATTGCAGAATCAGATGAAGATCCAAATAAGGAAAGAGAGAATTTGCAAACAATGGAAAGGTTTATGGTAGATGGAATTATTATCTGTCTTTGTAGTTATAAGGAGAATTTGGATCAGTATATACGTCTGCAACAGGCGGAAATGCCCATGGTTTTTTATGATCGTATACCATATGGAATGAATGTTTCCCAGGTTATTGTAGACGATTATATAAAGGCTTTTTTTTTGGTTGAGCATTTGATTCGGGAAGGTTATAGGCATATTGTTCATTTACAGGGACCTGATGATGTGTATAATTCAGTAGAGAGGGCGAGAGGATATAAAGACGCATTGGTTAAATTTAACATTCCGTTTGATAAAGATAGGATGTTAAAGGCGGGGTTGACTTTCAAGGATGGAGCAAATGCGGCAGATATGTTAATAGAAAAAGGAGTCTCCTTTGATGCAATTTTTGCTTTCACAGACACATTGGCTATTGGTGCAATGAATAGACTGCGGGATTTAGGTAAGAAGATTCCGGAGGAGATTGCTATTGCTAGTTTTTCTGGTACGGTGTTATCTACAATTGTTTATCCACAATTGACTACGGTTGAGCCTCCTTTACAACAAATGGGTAAGGTGGTGGCTGAATTGATAATTGAGAAGATTAAGGAGCCGTTATCTCCAAATCGTTCGATAGTGTTGGATGCCGAGATTAAGTTGCGTGCTTCTTCTAAAAAGGAAAAAGATTCAAAAGGTAAGTAGGAACCAACCTATGCACAAAGTGCTTTACTGATATTATAAAACAATAAATAGATAACTTCAATTGAATTTTATTGATTATATTTGTGGCGCGAATAAGCTAACGAAATAACATTTAATAATTAATACTTAAAAAAATGGCTTTAGAAATTACAGACAGCAACTATAAAGAGGTTCTTGCAGAAGGAAAACCGGTTGTTGTGGATTTTTGGGCTCCTTGGTGTGGCCCTTGCAAGATGGTGGCTCCTATCATTGAAGAATTGGCTGCGGAGTTTGAAGGACAAGTAATCATCGGTAAATGCGATGTAGATGAAAATGGTGATATGGCTGCTGAATATGGTATCCGTAATATTCCTACTGTATTGTTTTTCAAGAACGGTGAAATAGTAGACAAGCAGGTAGGTGCAGTTGCTAAATCTGTATTTGCGGAAAAAGTAAAGAAGCTTTTATAGTCGATAATACTTAATACCTATTACTTAATACTTAAATTACCATGGGACTGGAAGACGATTTTTTATTAGCAGATGCCGATGACGAAAAGACCATCGAGTTTATCAAAAACTATCTGCCTCAAGAACTGAAGGAGAAGTTCTCGGACGACGAATTGTATTATTTTCTCGATTTAATCGACGAGTATTACTCTGAAAGTGGCATTCTCGACGCTCAGCCCGATGAAGATGGTTATGTCAACATCGATTTGGAAGAGGTTGTGGCTTACATTGTAAAAGAAGCCAAAAAGGATGAAGTAGGAGAATATGATCCTGAAGAAGTCCTCTTTGTGGTTCAGGGAGAGATGGAATACGGAAACTCTCTGGGACAAGTGGACTAAAATGACGTCCGGTCTCATTGCAGATAAAATTAAGAAAAGAGGTATGCTCATACGAGTATACCTCTTTTTTATAGGGAAACTAGTGCTTTTTCTATATTTCTTCCAATGCATAATATTGATAATCGCGAAGTACAGTCTGAAGAAATTTTTCCTGATTACCGTCACGAGGAGTAACGGAAAGCAATTCCTGTACTTTCTTGGCAAGTGCCGTGACACGTCTTGCCCGGTCTTTCTCACTGGATTCCAGTGTTCGGGTAATTACATTCACTTGTTCGAGTGATAAATCAGCCGATTGCGGATATACCGGATGATAATTCTGGGTAAGATAATCGAATTCATCCAGGCTGACATGTATCTTACGGTAGTTTTTCTCTTTAATCACCATCGTACCGGCAGCAAGATCTCCTAGCCGTTGATTGTTTTTATTCAATAAAATGACCAGAAGTCCCAGGCCACTTGTGATAGGACCGTCGATCGGGAAAAGAATCCATCGTAACAGATAAGATCCTATGCTGGGAGTGGAACCGTCCACTTTTACAACACGGATATTGATGAGCTTCTTTCCAAAACTCTGTCCGTGATTGAACATCTCGCAAAGAAAAGAATAACCGAGAATAGGCAAATAAACGATGCACAAGAAAAAGAATAAACTGAATCCTGATGGTAAACTTAATTCGGATAAGAGAGTGGCAGTGGACAAAATGTAAAGCCCGATCAGAAAATAATCGATGATTAAAGCCATCAGTCGTTCGCCGATACTGGCTGGCGTTTGGCTGATACGAACGAATTGTCCGGTTATTATCGTAGATTCTGCCATTTCAGGTTAAACATTTTTAGGATTCCGTTGCAAATATATCATAATTCTCTTATTTTTGCTTCCGGTTTCGGACAAAACTTATCCGAAATCTATTGAAAAGCATGAAAGAAGTAACGTTTATTCGTCGGAACATTGAAAAATGGAAGGAGACAGAGAAGATTGTAGAGTGGGCGGCGAGTCTGTCTCCCGATCAACTGGCCGATGCATATACGGACTTGACAGCTGACTTGGCATTTGCTCAAACACATTTCCCGACTTCCCGTATTACTATTTATCTGAACAATCTGGCTTCGGCGTTGCATAACGAGATTTACCGGAATAAACGAGAGAAGTGGACACGCATTATTACCTTTTGGACACAGGAAGTGCCACGAACCATGCACGATGCACGCCGCGAATTACTGACCTCCTTTCTGATTTTTGTAGCCAGCGCATTAATCGGTGTATTATCTGCAGCGAATGATCCGGATTTTGTCCGGCTGATATTAGGAAACGGTTATGTAGATATGACACTCGACAATATAGCCAATGGTGAGCCCATGGCCGTGTATAACGGCTCTTCTGAAGTACCGATGTTTCTAGGCATTACGCTTAATAACGTGATGGTATCTTTCAACTGCTTTGCCATGGGATTGCTGACCAGTTTCGGCACAGGATATATGCTTCTTTCCAATGGTATCATGGTAGGAGCTTTTCAAACATTCTTTTATCAGCACGATTTGTTATGGGAGTCCAGTCTTGCCATCTGGCTACACGGGACGCTTGAGATTTGGGCGATCATCGTGGCCGGTGCCGCCGGATTAGCTTTAGGCAACGGTTGGTTGTTTCCCGGCACGTATTCACGACTGGAATCTTTCAGAAGAGGAGCGAAGCGAGGCTTGAAAATTGTGATCGGCACTGTTCCGGTATTCATTATGGCAGGCTTTATAGAAGGTTTTATTACCCGTCATACAGAACTTCCCGATATGTTGAGGCTCGGTGTGATACTCACTTCTCTGGCATTTATTATATTCTACTATATTTATTTACCAAATAGAAAAAAACATGGAATCACAGAAACCTAAGATTGCGATGTATGTGAGACGTCCTTTCGGTGAGAAGTTGAACGCTTCTTTTGATTTTATAAAAGAGAATTGGAAACAATTGTTTAAGTATTCAACTTATTTGATACTCCCTATATGCTTAATTCAGGCTGCTAACTTTAGTGGTTTAATGGGAAGTATGACAGATCTTAGTGCCATGCAGACTTCAGGAGGAATAGGTGAGAATCCGTTGGCTGCCCTGGGACCTTCATTTGCATTGAATTATGCGGGAGTGATTTTCTTCTCATGCTTGGGAGGTTTGCTGCTGACTTCCCTGATTTATGCGATGGTGCGATTGTACAATGAACGGGAAGAACGCCTGAACGGAATTGTATTTGGCGATATAAAACCGTTGCTGCTCCGTAATGTCAAGAGGCTGTTCCTGATGGGGATTGCTTGTGGCTTCTTGTTCTTCTTTGCGGTGATCCTTGTTGTTCTATTGGCTGTGTTAACACCTTTCACACTCATTCTGACCATTCCGCTTTTATTCGCATTTATGATACCTTTGGTATTAATGTCTCCCATCTACTTATTTGAAGATATTTCGTTGAGCGAGGCATTTGCAAAGACATTCCGGTTGGGATTCGCAACCTGGGGCGGAATTTTTCTGATATTAATTGTAATGGGACTCATTGCCAGCGTATTGCAGACAATTGTTTCTATACCATGGTATGTGATCTATATTGTGAAAATGATCTTTACTATGAGTGACGGAGGTGCAACCTCTTCATCGGTCGGACTGAACTTCGCACAATATTTGTTCTCTATCCTGATGCTGTATGGCTCTTACTTGTCGGCTATATTCAGTATTGTCGGCTTGGTTTATCAGTACGGTCATGCATCGGAAGTGGTAGACAGCATAACGGTAGAAAGTGATATTGATAATTTTGACAAACTCTAAAACAGACTTCAACTAGATGAATCTCACTTCCCCGGCTGATACATTAGTTTGTGATACGGCGCAGATTGCCCTTTGGCAGTCTGACCCGGCATACAACTATAACCGTGAATTGATGACTCCGGAGATGAATGTCTTTGAGTGGATCAGCAGGCAGTTTGGGGAATTGATGCGTAAGATATTCGGCAGTCGTTTTGCTGAAGAGTATTCAGGGCTTATCTTGATATGTATTGCCATTCTTATTTTGCTATTGATTGTTTGGTTCGTCTACCGGAAACGTCCCGAATTGTTTATGGTCTCTCGTAAGAATGCATTGCCTTATACGATTGAAGAGGATACAATTTACGGTGTGGATTTTCCGGGAGGTATTACAGAGGCACTTTCCCGTCAGGATTACCGGGAAGCGGTACGTTTGCTTTATTTGCAAACTTTGAAACAACTTAGTGACGCAGAACGTATTGACTGGCAACTTTATAAAACACCTACCCAATATATCAATGAAGTGCGGATGCCGGCTTTCCGGCAACTGACCAATCATTTCTTGCGGGTACGTTATGGTAACTTTGAGGCGACGGAAGAACTCTTCCGAACCATGCAGTCTCTACAGGGAGAAATAGAGAAAGGAGGCGTCTCATGAAAGGAAGCCATTGGTTTATTATCTTTATTGTTGCCTTTCTATTCATTATGTTTGCAATAGAATATCATTTGCCGAAGAACTTTGTGTGGAAGCCCACTTTCGGGCATTATGATGAGCAACCTTTCGGATGCGCGATATTCGATAGTCTGTTGTCCTCTTCTTTGCCACAGGGCTACACCTTTTCGAAAAAAAGTCTCTATCAGTTGGAGCAGGAAGATACGACGCAGCGCAGAGGGATATTGGTAATCTCTGATAATTTGCGATTGTCGGATGTTGATGTAAATGCTCTGTTGAAAATGGCGGAACGCGGAGATAAGATCATGCTGGTGAGTACTTTGTTTGGCAGATATATGGAAGATACTTTGAGCTTCAGGTCTTATTATTCCTACTTCAGTCCGATGGCTTTGAAGAAATATGCAACTTCATTCTTGTTAAAAGACAGTCTGTGCTGGGTGGGAGATTCGGCGGTTTATCCCCGTCAGACTTTTTATTTTTATCCCCCGTTGTGCTCTTCTTATTTCTGGGGAGATTCGCTTCCTGAAAGGGTACTGGCACAAAAAGTCCTTGAGTCGAATGAATTTAAATACGAAACCGAGGCGGACTCACTGGTAACAGATGGTGTTACTTATATGCCTGTTGCAATGTCCCGTCAGTGGGGTAAAGGAGAGGTCATTTTAGTTTCCACTCCGTTGATTTTCACCAATTACGGTATATTGGATGGCAAGAATGCAACCTATATTTTCCGTCTGTTGTCGCAGATGGGAAAGCTGCCCATAGTTCGTACAGAGGGATACATGAAGGAGACGGCACAGGTGCAGCAATCACCTTTCCGCTATCTTCTGGCACATCAGCCGCTTCGTTGGGCTTTATATCTGACAATGATTACCATCATACTCTTCATGATATTCACAGCGAAGAGGCGGCAACGGGCTATCCCTGTTATTCAGGAACCGGCCAATAAATCTCTTGAATTTACCGAACTGATAGGTACGCTTTACTTTCAAAAGAAAGACCATGCGGATCTGGTCCGAAAGAAGTTTTCCTATTTGGCCGAAGAACTTCGGAGGGAGATTCAGGTAGATATTGAAGAAGTGGAAGATGATGAACGCTCTTTCAACAGAATTGCCCGGAAAACAGGAATGGATATACAAGAGATTGCGAAACTGATTCGCGAAGTGCGCCCGGTGATTTATGGAGGACGTACGATTGATGCGGATCAGATGAAAGTGTATATTGATAAAATGAATGAAATAATCAATCATATCTAAAGAAGAAATTTATGGAAGAGAATACAGAACAGCGAGTGGATTTAACTCTCTTTTCCGAGAAGATACAAGAGTTGAAAGACCGAATTGCTTCCGTCATAGTAGGACAGGAGCAAACTGTCGATTTGGTACTGACGGCTATTCTGGCGAATGGACACGTATTGATAGAAGGTGTTCCGGGTGTTGCTAAGACACTGTTGGCTCGTTTGACTGCTCGTCTGATTGATGCCGATTTCAGTCGTATTCAGTTTACTCCGGACTTAATGCCGAGTGATGTGTTAGGTACGACGGTGTTTAATATGAAGACCAATGGCTTTGATTTTCATCAGGGACCGATTTTTGCAGATATTGTATTGGTGGATGAAATCAACCGTGCTCCTGCCAAGACACAGGCCGCCTTGTTTGAGGTAATGGAAGAACGTCAGATCAGTATTGACGGAACTACTCACCGGATGGGAGATCTTTATACGATTCTGGCTACCCAGAATCCGGTAGAGCAGGAAGGAACATACAAACTTCCCGAAGCACAGCTCGACCGTTTCCTGATGAAGATAACAATGGATTATCCCTCATTAGAGGAAGAAGTGAACATTCTGGAACGTCATCATACGAATGCTGCATTGGTGAAGTTGGATGATATCACTCCCGCCATTACTAAAGAAGAAGTGCTGTCGCTCCGTGCTTTCATGAATCAGGTGTTTGTAGATCGAACGTTGCTTCAATACATCGCATTGATTGTGCAGCAGACTCGTACCAGTAAAGCCGTATATTTGGGAGCCTCTCCACGTGCATCTGTAGCCATGCTGCAATCGTCGAAAGCTTATGCCCTTTTGCAGGGACGTGATTTTGTGACGCCGGAAGATATTAAGTTTGTTGCTCCCTATGTACTTCAGCATCGCCTGATCCTGACTGCGGAAGCTGAAATGGAAGGTTATTCTCCGGTGAAAGTGACACAGCGTTTGATTGATAAAGTGGAAGTTCCGAAATAGATGTTTTTAACTCGTCGTTTCTATATTGCCCTTGTCGTAGTTATCCTGTTATTGGGTAGCGGATACGTCTTTGCTCCGTTCTTTGTCATCGGGCAGTGGACTCTTTTTGTCCTGCTTCTGGTGGTACTGGCAGATGCATATTCTCTTTATCGCATTCGTGGAATCCGTGCTTTCCGTCAGTGTGCCGACCGCTTCTCCAATGGTGACGAAAATGAAGTGAGTATCCGGGTGGAAAGTAGTTATTCGAATCCTGTATCTTTAGAGATCATAGATGAGATTCCTTTTATCTTTCAGAAACGTGATGTTGACTTTCAGGTGAAGCTTGGAGCAAACGAGGGAAAAACAGTTACCTATCATCTTCGCCCTACTCATCGTGGTGTTTACTCTTTCGGGCATATCAGAGTTTTTGTGACCGGAAAAATCGGCTTTATATCCCGACGTTATACTTGTGCGGAACCTCTGGATATTAAAGTGTACCCGTCATATCTGATGCTCCATCAATATGAATTGTTGGCAATAAGTGATAATCTGACTGAACTGGGAATAAAGCGTATTCGCCGGGTAGGACATCATACGGAGTTTGAGCAGATCAAAGAGTATGTAAAAGGTGATGATTACCGCACGATTAACTGGAAAGCAAGCGCCCGCCGACATGGACTTATGGTGAATGTATATCAGGACGAACGTTCTCAGCAGATTTATAATGTGATAGATAAAGGTAGAGTGATGCAGCAAGCCTTCCGGGGAATGACTCTGTTGGATTATGCGATTAATGCTTCGCTGGTATTATCGTATGTTGCCATGCGGAAAGAAGATAAATCCGGCTTAGTGACTTTTGATGAGCACTTTGATTCTTTTGTTCCTGCTTCCAAGCAACCGGGATATATGCAAACCTTGCTGGAGAATCTTTATAGTCAGCAAACCACTTTCGGAGAGACGGATTTCTCGGCTCTTTGTGTCCATTTGAACAAGCATGTCAGCAAACGTAGTTTGTTAGTATTATACACAAACTTCTCAAGCATAGGAGGTATGAACCGTCAATTATCTTATCTGAAACAATTAAACCGCCAGCATCGTTTGCTCGTAGTCTTTTTCGAAGATGTCGATCTGAAAGAATATATCGCTCAACCCGCAAAAGACACGGAAAGTTACTATCGTCATGTGATCGCAGAAAAGTTTGCTTACGAAAAGCGGCTGATTGTATCTACTTTGAAACAACATGGAATCTATTCCTTATTAACCACGCCGGACAACCTTTCAATTGATGTGATTAATAAGTATCTGGAAATGAAGTCACGACAACTATTGTAATATGAATATCAATAATAGTCTGACTTTTTCTTCTTGTTTATTTTTTTATAGAACTTATAATCCTATGGCTTTTCGTGTTTCTACAAAAAAGAATATAGCCATGCCGATAATGATAATCCCTAATATCCCATAGAAGAGTCGTGCCCGGTTGCGTCCTACGTTTCTGACAATGGTTTGCGCATTACGTGTTGTAAAGAACCAGTCCCAGTTAAGCAATGACGCCAGCAGGGAGACAGTTCCTGCCAGCGCAAAGATTCCTTGTACGATATATTGTCCGGTCATAGTTTAATCACTCTACTTCCGTCTTCCAATTCTTCAATCGTTACTTTTACAGTGTCACCCGGCAGTAATTCTTCTACCAGTTCCGGCCATTCGATAAAGCAGAGAGCACCACTGTAGAAATAATCTTCGTATCCCATGTCGTACACTTCACTTAGTTTCTTGATGCGGTAAAAATCGAAGTGATAGATTAACTCCCCGGTTTCGTCCGAACGGTATTCGTTGACAATAGCAAAAGTCGGAGAACTGATAACATCGGCTACACCCAATTCTTCGCAGAGTGCTTTCACAAATGTGGTTTTACCGGCACCCATTTTTCCGTATAAAGCAAATACAGTGTTGTCGCCCATCGCAGCGATGAATTCCCGGGCTGCTTCACGGATACTTTCCAGTGATTGAATTTTGATTTCCATATACTATATCTATTATGATGACTTTTTCCTGCAACAACTCTTTCCGATTTTGCAGACAGCATAAATCAGGATAGAGAAGAATATGATTGAAGCTCCCGAGGGGACTTTCCAATGATAAGAAATAAACAATCCGCCCAAGCATCCCAAGAAACCGATGCCGATGGATAACCAGATGATTTTCTTGAAACTATAAGTGAAGAGATTAGCCGTCATTTGTGGAATGGTGAGAAGAGATATGGCTAACACAATACCTACCATCCGCAGGCAGGCCACAATAGTCAATGCGATGAACATCATCAACACGTATTCGAATATCTCTACCGGAATCTTCTGCGAACGTGCAAATTCACGGTCAAAGGCAATATATACGATAGGGCGGATAAACAGATAAAAGAATCCGGTCAGTATGAGTGCCAATATGCCGAGCATCCATAAGTCAATTTGATTAATGGTTAGGATATTCCCGAAAAGATAAGCTGATAAGTCGGGTGCAAATCCGGGTGACAAAAAGCTGAACATGATTCCGAGTGCCATTCCCAACGTCCAGAATACTGCAATGGCAGAGTCCTCGCGCATATCTTTACGTCTGCTAAGCCACTCCACACCGAAGGCTGATAAAACCGAGAATACAGCCGCCGAGAGTATCGGGGAAATTCCGGCAAACAATCCTAACCCAATACCGCCGAAAGAAGCATGAGTGATTCCTCCACTGATGAACACCAAGCGGCGGGTAACGATGTATGTACCGATAATCCCACAGGCAATGCTTGCCAGCAGACTACCCAACAAGGCGTGTTGAAAGAATGTATATTGTAGTAAATCCAAGTAATTTAAAATTAAAGATTAAAAATTAAAGACCTTGATTAGATAATAAACAACAGGCTATCATCTCTCACCTATCATTTATCACCTATCAACTCTCTCCGTTTCTTCTTTCTCCGATAATCAGAAAGACCTCGTCTTTGAGATCATCCGGCAGTTCGATGCCACGGAGTTGAAGACTACGTACCCATCCGGCCACTTCTATATCCAATGTTGTATACAGTACATCCCGAAACATATCTGTCTCTTCTGCCGTATATGCATTTCCAGGTCTGCCAATGAACTGGTCCAGCTCTTCATCATCGTAATATTCTATCTTTTTGCTGACAGCGGCCAACAAGCTATCCCGTTCGCATACTTCATGTTGTCCGCAGCATTCCACATCTACTTCCTTCACTTCCGGCATACGATCCAGTTCGCCTTTTTCTATTTTCTTTTCTAGTCTTTTGTTGCGGATGATTCCGGCTATCAGCGCGATAACACCCAGCAGTACCAGACTTATAATGAGTATCCACATACCAATATAACAATTACGAATCAAATTTGTGCAAAGTTACTTATAAATTTGCATTCTATCATGTTAGGCTATCTATTTCTTTTCTTACTTTTGTATCTTACTAACCTAAAGTTCATACGTGATGAAACAAAAGAAATTGTTATTTAGCTTGATAGGAGTATGCTTGTTATTAGGATTCTCTTCCTGTTCCAGTGAAGACAAAAGTGTGTTTGGGGACGACTTCGAGATTCCTGAATTGACAGATGCAAATACTATTCAATTCACGGTAGATGCTAGCGGTGAATGGAAGGTGATAGAAATGAATGCAGGTGGTGGACGAATTGCTATCGAATGGGGTGATGGACGATTACAAAAAATCGAACATCCCGATAATGCTTCGATTCAATATAGATATAAGCCTTCGAGGAGTTTCACGGTAAGGGTTTGGGCAGAGGAATTGACTGATTTCAGTGTTAGTGGTGTGTTGATGTCGGTAAGTAATATGCATTTGGGGGATTTTCCCAGGATGAAGAGGATTGAATTAAATAGTATAAAAGAAAGCAGTTTCTTAGATTTGAATACTTCCTGCCCTAATTTGGAACATATGAATATTGGAAATTGGGAGGGTTTGGAAGAATTACATTTTGATGAGTGTCTGAATCTGAAAACGGTGCAGGTATACGCTAATCCGAAACTGACTTCAATCAAATTTGGGCATTGTAAATTCTTGACCTCGTTGCATTGTGTAGATAATGGAATAACTTCACTTTCATTGAAAAAGTTACCAGCATTACATACGGTAGAGTTAACCGGTACACCGCAGTTGTCGGCTTTGGAAGTAGATGATGATAATATGATTACTGTATTGCATATTGAAGGATGTGTATTTCGAAAACTGGACTTTTTAAACAAGTTAATGTCATTGACTGAATTATATTGTAGCTCTAACAAATTGACAGACCTTGATACATCTGGTAATAAAAAACTGTGGTATTTGGATTGTTATAACAATCAATTAAAGAGTTTGTCTATCCCAATGAATAATGAATTGAGAAAGCTTGATTGCCGTTATAACAAATTGGATAAAGATCAACTTAATAATATCTTTAATACTTTGCCGGATATTACAGGATATCCTGCTTATTATGATAAATACGTGATTATGTACAAGAATAATCCGGGAGCGGCAGATTGTGACGAGACTATACTACAGAATAAACATTGGCGGGTGAATTGAACTTTGCCTTATCAATAAATGAAAAACGACTTAAGATATTTGAAGTATAATGAAGAGAAATTATTTACTATTAGCATTTCTGTTTGTTGGAAACATTGCTTTTGCCCAATCTCCTATTGAGAGAGGATTAAATACGATCAACCGTTCCTCCGCCGAAGCTACTATCAATTTTCTGGCAGGCGATGAGTTGCAAGGTCGTGAGGCAGGTTTTCACGGTTCACGTGTGACCTCGGAGTATATTGCCTCTTTATTGCAATGGATGGGAATCCAACCTTTGACTGACAATTATTTCCAGCCTTTTGATGCTTATCGCAAAGAACGCCAGAAAAAAGGGCGCCTGGAAGTACATCCTGATTCCATTGTCAAACTGAAACAGGAAGTCCATCAGAAGCTCTCTATGAGGAATGTATTGGGAATGATTCCTGGTAAAAACACGAAAGAATATGTGATTGTAGGGGCTCATTTCGATCATTTAGGCATCGATCCTGCACTCGATGGCGATCAAATATACAACGGTGCCGATGATAATGCTTCCGGTGTATCGGCTGTGTTGCAGATAGCGAGAGCCTTTTTTGCCAGTGGACAGCAACCCGAAAGGAATGTAATCTTTGCCTTTTGGGATGGAGAAGAAAAAGGATTACTAGGCTCTAAATATTTTGTACAGACCTGTCCTTTCCTGTCTCAAATAAAAGGATATCTGAACTTCGACATGATTGGTCGTAATAACAAACCTCAACAGCCTAAACATGTTGTCTATTTCTATACAGCCGCTCATCCGGCTTTCGGTGATTGGCTAAAAGAGGATATCAGAAAATACAGTTTGCAATTGGAACCAGATTACCGTGCCTGGGATCAACCGATAGGAGGAAGTGATAACGGTTCGTTTGCCAAAGTCGACATTCCGATCATCTGGTATCATACCGATGGGCATCCTGATTATCACCAACCTTCCGATCATGCAGATCGATTGAATTGGGATAAAATAGTGGAAATTACCAAAGCATCTTTTCTCAATATGTGGAAGATGGCGAATGAGAAGTCATTTTAAAAATAGATAAAATACAATCCTGATAATGAACGGGAAAATGTGTCAGGATTGTATTTCTTATTTTTTGAGTATTCTTTTCAAGTAGTCGATATTTGGCAGATTCACAGTTTCAAAAACTCCTTTATAAAACAGGGCGAAGTTGTTGAAAACACAAGGCAATTGCTTTGCTTTTTCTAATGTATCCACTTGAATGAAAGAAACAGGAACATTATTTGTTTCGCAATACCGTTTAATCATCTCAATGTATTGATAGATATAAGGGCATTGCATATCATAATAAACAGTCAGTTCTTCGCTTTCTATTTTTAGCCTTTTAGCATTTGGAGTGAATTTCGGGGTTGTCCCATCAAAAGAAAGAGCAAGCAATTCATATCCATTATCGGTAGTGTCAACCACCTCAAGGCCGAACTTCTTTGCAAATGATTGGTCTGAAAGCCAATTCTTCTGTTTTTTTGCCCCAAGCATACAAATGCCGGATTTACCTTTTTCTTTAGCATCGGCTATGCAGTATTCCATCAACGAACTTCCATAGCCGTTCCCTCTGGGACTACCTAAAACCCATAAACAATACAGATAATAATAGTTGTCACCGATGATGGGAACCCAAGCTGTTTCAAGAGGAGCATATTCAATAAAGACCGTAGCTTTTGCATCTAACTTTCTAAAAACATGACCTTCTTTCAGTCGGTCGGAAAGCCATTGCCGTTTTGCTTCAATGCCCGGATGAGATTTCTTGCTACGGATAATGCAGCATAAATGCTCATTGGAAAGATTTTCTGCTGTTAAGTTTATGAAATCAGTATTCATATATGCTCTCGTTTTTATTTAGATAGTATCAATCAGCCAGTGGGGTAATTGTAACCCTTTATTGGCCTGTTGACAGACTATCTTTGCAAAGATAGCGAATTTGTGTAGATAATCTTTGTTTTCCGATGGTAGAATTCACGGAAGTTTCTTTCTTAAATAGGAGAGACGGCGAATAAGAAGAACTTTACATCCGGCAATAAATAGCAGATGGCAAAAGACGAAATAGAATAGTCACATATTTCCATCTTTTAGAGATGAAAGCTACTTTTTTCTTTTTAGAAATAGCCTTTTTTATTTGCCTCACAACCTTATCAACAGGAGTAACCCAGAACAATCCTTCTCCTTTTGCCATGGCAGTATCTACAAATCCGGGACGAATATCGGTAGTATAAATAGGATAGTGAGATTTGGTAGCTTTCTGCCGTAGTCCTTCCATATAGTTGATTTGATAGGCTTTCGACGCGTTGTAGGCGGGAGCGATGCCACTTCCACGCGTACCTCCAACAGAGGAAATAGTAACCAGATGCCCGCTTTTTTGCCGTTCGAAATATCGGAATCCCCAGTCTGCGATGTTGGTGAATCCTATCACGTTCGTTAGTAAGGTGGGTTCTTCCAGTTGGTAGGATAGTTCAGGGTTTAGTTCTCCGGTACCGGCACAGATAATCAGTATATCCATTCCACCCATTTTTTGAATGAGTGTCTCAAGGGATGAAATAGTGGATTGCGTGTCGGTGATGTCACACACTTGATAGAATAGTTTGTCTTCGTCACGGGCGCATACCTCTTTCAATAGATTTTCTCTACGGCCGGTAATGCCGATAAGGAAATCTTCTTGAGAATAAATTTCTGCCAATCCACGGCCGATGCCGGAGGTTGCACCTATAATTATAATTTTCTTCATGAAATACCGTATACTTTATTTGTCCGCAAAAGTAGGGGTAGGGAATAAATAAACTCTTGACTGAAATCAAGAATTTACTTTTGTACGACTTTTCTTCGGATACGGCTTAATGTTTCGGGACGAATAAGAAGGTAAGAAGCCAGTTCTTTTAAAGTAATCAGTTTCAGTAAGTCGGGACAACGGTTGATAATTTCGAGATAGCGTTCCTCCGGTGTCAGGCTGTACATTGAAATCATCCGGTCGTAGACCTCCCATAGCAAAGTTTCTGCAATGCGGCGTCCCAACTTTTGGTGAGCGTCGTTGGTATCATAGAATTCTGTCATTTGCTGGTAATTGATTACGTATACCGAGCAGTCACATAAAGCTTGTATATCTACATTGGATTTGTCTTGTAATTGAAAAGCCGGATAGTTGCCAACAAAAGAATGATCGAAAGTATATCCTACGATGCTGTTTTCGCCTGCACTGTTAGTACAACAGTACCGGAAAGAACCGGAACTGACGAACCCCATTGTTTTACATACTTCTCCTTGACGGGAAAAGTATTCTCTTTTCTTATAATAGGTCTGCTTCCCCTGTTGCAATACGAAATCTACAATAGGGGAGTAGTTGATATGGGAAGTATATTTATTGAAATCTTCCACAATGTCCGGAGATTATCCTTCGTTTATCACCTGAAATCCGGCCTGCTTCAAATCCTCCCAATATCCGGGATATGACTTGGTGACAACCTGCGGATCGGCAATAAGCAAATTAGGATGACAGATAATTGCCGGAGCAAATGCCATTGCCATCCGATGATCTTCGTAGGTGTCAATCACCGGAATTTCCTCCGGTTCACATCGTTCGCCATTCCACATTAATATGCTGTCATTTTCTTCTTCGATAACATATCCCAGCTTTTTAAGCTCGGTGCGCAATGCGGCAATACGATCAGTTTCTTTTATTTTCAGACTTTGTAATCCTGTGAAACGGAAAGGAATATTCAGCAAGGCGCAAGTAACGACAAACGTTTGTGCTAAGTCCGGAATATCGACAAAGTCCTCTTCCAGCCTTTCCGGCGCTTTGCCTGTTTTTTTTAGTTTCACACCTTGCGATGTAAATTCGGTAGTTATACCTAGGCGTGAGAAAACTTCTGCTCCCCGACTATCACCCTGATAACTGTTACGGAACAATCCTAACAATTCTATTTCTGCTTTGGGAGACAAGGCAGCAATCTGATACCAATAGGAAGCCGCACTCCAGTCACTTTCCACTTTGAAAGGAATACTCTGGTAGAGTTGTGGAGCAACGGAAATACTGCTTGGAGAAGTCCATGCGGCTTTGGCTCCAAAGTCCTGCATCAGTTGCAATGTAAGATTAATATATGGACGGGAAATAATCTCCCCGCTCAAATGCAACGTCAAACCGTCTTTGAGTACCGGACCTATCATCAGTAAAGCAGATATATATTGGGAACTGACATTTCCTTTCAGTGTTATTTCGTTTCCTTTCAGCTCTGCCCCTTTGATACATAGAGGAGGATACCCTTCATTGTTGGTATACGCTATTTCAGCTCCTAACTCCCGAAGAGCATTGACTAATATCTGTATCGGACGTTGCTGCATACGTGCTGTTCCTGTGATGGTCCGTTCTCCCGGAGTCACACTTAAATAGGCGGTAAGAAAACGCATAGCAGTGCCCGCAGCCATGATATCAATCATCTCTTTCCCTTCGGTGAGAGCCTTTATCATCACCTGTGTATCGTCACAATCAGACAGGTTTTCAGGAACATACGTTCCTTTACCCAATGCATTGATGATTAATGCACGATTACTGATACTTTTAGAAGCCGGCAACTGGATAGCTGCTGTTACCGTTGAGGGAGGGATGAGTTTATAGAGCATCATTTTATATTCTTTGTTATGGAGTACAAAAGTAGAGATTTATTCGGAGACTTCCAACTGGTTTTGGCTCTTGGCAAGAGAGTTGAGGTAATATCTGTATCGATGCTTTTGCTGATATCTCATTAACCAGGGAATAGTAAGAAGGATACATACGAAGAGTATTAATACAAATGAAAGCTCTTTTAATCCTTCGAAATCTTTGAAATATTGGATGATAAATCTGCTCGCTGTTCCGTAAAAGAATATCAAATAGATGGAAAAATCGATATTGATTCTTCGTCTTAATCGTTTTCTTAGCATAACTCCGGAGTCTTTTATTGAATATAAGTCGGCAGATCTTATCAGTAATTGATAGTGTCCGATACTGGAAAGTAATAAAAATAGCAAGAAAGCACTTGCAGTCCATAAAGAGAGAGAGGCACTGCCTATTATACACATATCCCAAATACTAGTCGCCACAGACATAGCTAGAAAACATGTGTATAAGCAGATCAGAATTTTCTGACGATGTATAGTTTGGGAAATAACATTGCAATGCTTCTTTCGTATAACTTCTCTTACATAGACAGGTTTTACTTCCGTTTCTGTATGTATTTCTTGCCAAAACTCTTTTAAATTATACTCTTCCATCTTTCAAAAGTTTAATAAGTTGCTTTTTAATTCTATTAATTCTCACTCCTACATTGGTTTCTGAAATACCGATAACAGCAGAAATCTCTTTATACTCGTTCCCTTCAAGATAGAGAATGATAATCGCTTTTTCTATATCGGATAACTGATTGATAGCTTGATATAATTGTTCCTTTTTATCTGTCATGGAATTGTCTGCTGAATGGCTGTCGTGTATGGAATATTCTTGAGCTGAAAGCTCTTTATAGACAGGTTGTATAGACTCTTTTCGCACAAGGTCGATGGCAGCGTTTAAAGCAACTCTATATAGCCAGGTTGAAACGGCACTTTCTCGTTTAAATTTTGGATAAGCTTTCCATAACCGGATTAATATTTCCTGATAGTAATCCTCCCGAAATGGATGCTGATAAAAGTAGATATTGCATATTTTCTGTAATATCCCCTCATGCCGGGTAATTAATTTGATGAATTCTTCTTCCACTTCACTTAATTTTAATGTGTTTTGAAGAGTTAGTCGTTTTGTTGGTAGTAGTTCTTACAAAGAAAGAAATAAAAAGTGAAATAAAACTTCTAGTTGATGAATAAAAGTGATTTTTCCAGTTTATTCTTTTCATTAACAATGGTTTGTTTGGAAAGAAATTTTATATTTGCAATATACTAATAATAAGCTCATGAAAATAAAATCCTTGTATGCCTTATTGTTTTGTATTTTTACGACTGGATGTTTGGACGGTCAGAAACAGTCGGATCATGCAATCCTTATCGCTTATACGTCAACAGAATTTCCGGAATTAGGCTCTTCTGTCTGTTATTTGAATGAACGAGGTGATACGGTGATTCCTTTTGGTAAATATCATTATGGAGGGAGTGATACCATACGGCATATCGGTTTTGTAGTGGAACCTCATACCCCCGGATGGACAACGATCAACAATAAAGGAGAAAAACTTTTTTATACCTTTAGCTTTGATAATGGGCCGGACTATGTAGAGGAAGGGCTTTTTCGTATCATAAACGATGAGATGCTGATGGGATTTGCCGATACATTGGGGAATGTCGTCATCCAACCGCAGTTTGCTTTCGTTTTTCCTTTTAAAGACGGGAAGGCCGAAGTGACCTATACCGGGGCAAAGAAGGCAATGGATGATTATGGGGAGCATTGGACATGGCAAAGCGATCATTGGTTTTATATTGATAAAAAAGGTAATAAATTGAAATGAAAATATCGAATATACGTTTACTCAACCAACAGTTGTTAAGTCCTCTTTTCTCTCAACCGAAGGAACTTGTGTCATGGATGGGAGCCATACAGGCACAGAATTATTCCATGGTAAAGTGGGCAGTAGGAATGCGTTTGAAGTCGGCAACGATTCAGACTGTGGAGAAAGCACTACGCGAGGGTGAGATTTTGCGGACCCATGTAATGCGTCCGACATGGCATCTGGTAGCGGCAGAGGATATCCGATGGATGTTGAAACTTTCTGCCGAGCGTGTGATAGCTGCCAATGAATCTTATGCGAAAGGACATGATCTGGATATTTCAGAAGAACTTTATGCGAAAAGTTATCGGTTACTGGAAAAGATTCTTAGTGGAAAAAAGAGTCTGACAAGGCAGGAGATTGCTGAACATTTTAGCCGTTCGGGAATTGTGGCGGATAATCATCGTATGACCCGCTTTATGGCGCGGGCAGAACAGGTAGGTATTGTCTGTAGTGGAGAAGATAAAGGAAGTAAATGCACGTATGCACTTTTGGAAGAACGTGTTCCGCCAATGCCCGAACTGACAAAAGATGAATCTTTGGCTCGTTTGGCCAGAAGCTATTTTCGGAGTCATGCTCCCGCTATTTTACAAGATTTTGTCTGGTGGTCGGGACTACCTGTTACTGAAGCACGGCAAGCTATCTATCTGATTGATTCAGAATTGACTGCGGAAGAATGGAATGGACAGACATGGTATATTCATGAAGATTGCCGGACTCGCGGAAAAGTCTCCGGAAGTTTACATTTTCTTCCTTCTTATGATGAGTATTTGCTTGGGTATAAAGATCGGACAGACGTTTTGCCTAAAGAGCATTATGCAAAAGCATTTACGAATAATGGTCTGTTTTATCCGATTGTTCTTCATGAGGGGCAGGTGATAGGAAACTGGGATAAATCTGTTAAAAAAGGAGGCTCGTTCATAGAACATTCATGGTTCCGTCTGGATGATTGTGTCGATGAAGTTGTTTTGAACCGTGAAAAGGACAGGTATATACGATTTTGGAAATAATATGAAAAAATGTCTTATTAACTCTCAAGAGCATAGCTTTAGACTGGCTAAAGCTATGCTTTTCATTCCCTAAAGCTATGCTTTAGTCAGGTAAAACAACCTATATATGTGAAGTACCTATTTATTCATTTGTTTCTTGGCCCATTCCAGTCTTCGTTGATCGGCTAGTGGAGTCACTTTAAATTCTTCGAATGTAGCGGTGAAGCCTTTCCCGTCCGGACAAGCTCCCATCAACCCAACCATGACAGGACAATTATCTTGCAACCAACAAGTGCGCATCATAATATATTCTTTATCGTCACGTGAGAAAAATATTTCTACTGCATCCAAGCGGCGGACTGCTTTTATCCATATAGAACGGGGAGCATCCGGCAACTGCACTACGCTCCAATCGCTAGTCCGATGAGTTACAACAGCACTCACATTCTGTTTGCCATTCACATATTCCACACCTGCTTTGATCCAGTTTTCATGGTCGATGCGCAGCATTAATCCCATTTGGTCGAAAGTTGTTACGTAATTGCCGGTTATCTTTACTTTGGCTTCGAATTCTCCACCGTAAGTGGCATAATAGAAAGGACCGTCGTCTACGGTAAATCCATAATGAGAAATCCGCCAGAAGTCAGTTTTTGCCGGAACGTCCATCACTAAAGTTTTACCATCTTTTATTTCCCATTGTTGAGGCTCATTCAGCCAGTTCATTTTATTCAAACTTTGTCCCATAGAAGAAGTTGCTACTGCCATAAAGGCTATTGACATGATTTTGATTTTTAAATATTTCATGATTATTTCTTATTTGATTATCTTTGTGGTGCAAAGATAGCGCAAGCCGCCGTGTGTAACAATACTGAATAATAACCATTTTATCGAATGGACGTATTACAAAAGGAAATAGATGAAGTTTATGCAACGCAACCGATCACTGATGAAACATTGGATAATGGGGTTGTAGAGCAGCATCGACGTTTTATTCATTCATTGACAGAGATTAATGGCGGGTGTGCTGTAATTTCAGATCTTTCGAACAGGAAGAGTTATATTGCCGTTCATCCGTGGGCACATTTCTTGGGGTTGACTCCCGAAGAAGCTGCTTTGAGTGTAATTGATTCTATGGATGAAGATTGTATTTATCGGCGTATTCATCCCGAAGATTTGGTAGAAAAGCGTTTGTTAGAATATAAGTTTTTCCAGAAAACCTTTGCAATGCCTTTTGATGAACGGTTGAAATACCGGGGAAGATGCAGAATACGTATGATGAATGAGAAAGGAGTGTATCAGTATATTGATAACTTAGTGCAGATTATGGAAAATACTCCTTCGGGGAGTGCATGGCTGATCTTTTGTCTTTATTCCCTGTCGGCAGACCAACGGACAGAGCAAGGTATATACCCTACCATTACTCACATGGAACGTGGAGAGGTAGAAACACTTTTCTTATCGGAGGAACATCGTAATATATTGTCCGAACGTGAAAAGGAAATACTTCGCTGTATACGTAAAGGACTATCAAGTAAGGAGATTGCAACAACCCTTTATATCAGTGTGAATACAGTCAACCGGCACCGACAGAATATTTTGGAGAAACTTTCTGTCGGGAATTCGATAGAAGCATGCCGGGCTGCTGAATTGATGAAACTGTTGTAATCAAGAAGAGAAATTACTTAAAACAACGTCAGTAACTCATCAACTCTTTTCACCTGTATCAGATGGTCATGTATGAATGTATCCACGACTTCATGCTTCCACATCACTTCAAAAGGAATATGTATACCATACCCTCCCAGCGATAGAACAGGCTGAATATCTGATTTCAAAGAATTGCCAACCATGACAAATTCGGAAGGAGCGATTTGTAATATATTCAACATACGCTGATATTCTTTCTCTGTTTTATCGGACATAACTTCAATGTGGTCGAAATAAGGAGTTAACCCGGAACGTTCCAGTTTATTCTCCTGATCGAGCAAATCCCCTTTGGTAGCAACTACTAATTTGTATTGCTTTTTTTCTTTCAATACTTTCAGTGTTTCTTTCACTCCCGGTAATAGCTCAATAGGCATTTCTAGCAATGATTTGCCTAATTCAATAATGTGTTGGATGTCTGCGCCCGAAATTTTCTGTCCGCTAATTCGCAATGCTGTCTCCACCATAGAAATGGTAAAAGCCTTAGCACCATACCCGAGATTTTTCAAGTTATTCATTTCCGTTTGAAATAAAGCGGCTGAAATATATTCGGAAGTGCCATAAGGCGTTAACATGTCTACGTATTGTTTTTCTATTTCCTGGAAAAACGGTTCATTACTCCATAAAGTATCGTCTGCATCGAAGGCTATGACTTTTATAAGTTCTTTCATCGGTTATTGTCGTTAATAGTAAGTTTTGAGTAATATGTTGGGCTTTTCGGATGCAAAGTTATAATAAAAAGAGGAATAAAGGCAGGCGATTTGTTTTTAGAACCGAATCACCATTTAATTTCATAGAAATCTTTATCTTTGTTACTCGTTTTTTTGAGTTTGAATTTTAATTGGATATACAACAATGAAAATAGGAGATAAAGTACGCTTTCTTAGTGAGGTAGGCGGTGGAATCGTCACTGGATTCCAGGGAAAGGATTTTGTGTTGGTGGAAGATGCGGATGGATTTGATATTCCGATGCCGATACGTGAGTGTGTAGTGATTGAAACGGATGACTATAATTTGAAGCGTAAACCGACTTCTTCTGCTCCGAAACAAGAGGAACCTGCTAAACCGGTAAAACCGGAGATGCCCGTCATTCAACGCCAGCCGGAAGTGAAGGGAGGAGATACGCTGAATGTATTTCTGGCTTATGTGCCTGAAGATGCAAAGGCTATGATGACTACTCCTTTCGAAACTTATTTGGTAAATGATAGCAATTATTATTTGTATTACACTTATTTGAGTGCAGAAGGAAAAGCCTGGAAGAACCGTTCGCACGGGTTGGTGGAACCTAATACGAAATTGCTGTTGGAGGAGTTCACAAAAGATGTACTGAATGATATGGAGCGGGTGGCCGTTCAGTTGATTGCTTTCAAGGATGGTAAGCCTGCGGCTATCAAACCGGCTGTCAGTGTGGAAATACGGATTGATACCGTGAAGTTCTATAAACTTCATACCTTTAGCGATTCTGATTTCTTCGAAGAACCGGCGTTGATTTATGACATTGTGAAAGATGATATGCCTACCAAACAAGTATATGTTTCGGCAGAAGAGCTTCAAGAGGCTTTGCTGCAGAAGAAATCTGTCGATAAGCCCAGATCACAACCTATTGTGAAACCGAATCACGCTCATGGTGGAAAGAGTGAGATTGTTGAAATAGATCTTCATATCGACTCTCTACTGGATGATACTCAAGGAATGGGTAATGCTGAAATACTGAATTATCAATTGGATAAGTTTCGCGAAGTGATGGAAGTCTATAAGAACAAACGTGAGCAGAAGATTGTCTTTATTCACGGCAAAGGAGATGGTGTGCTTCGGAAAGCTATCGTTGATGAATTGAAACGGAAATATAGTAATTGCCGTTATCAGGATGCTTCTTTCCAGGAATATGGGTTTGGAGCCACGATGGTGACTATTAAATAATATCACATTTCCAGTAATATAGATAACATGGATAAAGATCAGCTAAAAAGGCTACGTTTAGGTTCATATCGTGATTTTGATGCATTATATAAAATGTATGCAGGGAATCTGTATGGCTTTGTGTTAGGAATGACACGTTCTGCTGATTTGGCTGGTAGTATTGTTCAAGATACTTTTATAAAAGTCTGGATCAATAGAGAATTTATTGATCCAGATCTTTCTTTTAAATCATATTTGTTCAAAATATCTCGAAATTTGATCATAGATGAATTCCGAAAGCGTCTTAATGAACCTCTTTTTGAAGATTATCTGAATTATTGTGATGAGGCAGTATTAAGTACTCCTACTGAGATTGAAAAAAAATTGGATTTTGATCTTTTTGTAGAAGAATTAAATCGGGCAAAGGATAAATTAACTTCGAGGCAACGAGAAATATTCGAAATGAGTAAAGAGGAAGGATTAACTTCTTCAGAGATAGCTAGCAAATTGGGAATAAGTGAACAAACGGTCTATAATCAACTTTCTACTGCCTTGAGACTTCTTAAGAAGGAAATAAAAGGTACTCTTCTCTTCTTTTTCACTCTTTTTTTTAGTTGATAAAAAAAACTCATTTTTCCATAGTAGATTATATTAGCAGTTTCGTATTAACTATATAGAAACAGTTAACATATGGAAAGAAAGACACATACTCTATTAGAAAAATTTGTGCGTAATTCTATCACCTCGCAAGAAGGTAAGGAATTAAAGAACTCTGTTGCAAAGATGTCTAATGAAGAATTGGCACGAGCGTTATCGGATGTTTGGGAAAACTATGATACATTGGTTACCGTACCAGATGATGTTGGTCATTTTATGAAAAAACTAAGTCCGACTCCTTATTCCCGCCGGCCTCGTTTTCTGTATACTTTTCTCAAAATTGCGGCTGCAATTGTCATACCGATTTTGTTAGGTACTCAAATTTATTTTTATTATAGTAATGAAAAACTAAACAGCTTGTTGAATTCTCAATTGATGGTACAAGTAGAGAGTGGGGATAAAACAGAATTGACATTACCAGACGGTACGAAAGTTTATCTGAATGCTACTACTTCTCTATCATATCCTTCTGATTTTGGATTGAAGAATAGAAATATATATCTTTCAGGAGAAGCCTATTTGGTAGTTTCCAAAGATGTAAAGAAACCATTTTATGTACATACAGAGAATGTGAATATTGAAGTACTAGGTACTACATTCAACATATGTGCTTATCCTGAACAGGAACATGTGGAAACGATGCTGATAGAGGGAAGTGTCAAGCTGACTACTACAGGTAATCGTGCTCATGCGGTTGTAATGAAGCCACATGAGAAGGTTGTTTATAGTAAATTGAATGATTCATTATATATTTCACCAACATCTGGCGAATTTGAAACAGCTTGGATGAGAGGAGAATTAGTATTCCGTTCAACTTGTTTCTCGGATATAATGAAGAAACTAGAGAAACGCTATGGAATGAAAATCGAAATACTAGAGAATAAATATAATTTGGACTTATTTACCGGAAGCTTTAAAGAAGATAATATTTATGATGTATTAAAAATTCTTCAAATGCATTATGATTTTACTTTTAAGGTAAAGGATGATAAAATAGTGATTAAATCAGAGTAGTAACTTTAAATTAAATCAGATGAAAGAAAGAGCGCCATAAAAAAGGGAACCGAAAAGTTGGCAGACTGACGGTTCCCCTCTAGTTAATACAATTGTGAGTATTATTTAGTATTAACCTTATATGATAATTATAATGAAAAATGTCAAGAAAGAGGGTAACTCTTTTAAATGCAACTTCTACAAAAGTAGCAATAATTATTTAATTCTGTTTTATATCTTTTTATTTTTTATTCCATTGAGCTTGTTTGCACAGCAACAGGATAAAAATGAGTATATAACATTGTCTGTGAAAAACACAAGTATACAGCATGTTTTAAACCAGGTTGAAAAGGAGACTGTATACAGATTTACTTATCGTGACACAGATTTAGCGAAGGTTGGAAAAATAACTCTTTCCGTAAAACGAATGCCTGTTGAAGCTTTCCTGAAAAAGATACTCTTATCTACAGAATTGACATATCGAAGAAGTGGAAATTCATTTGCTATTATCCGAGAAAGCAAGAAAGATAATAAGAAAGACGATGTAAGAACAATCAGTGGGATAGTGACGGATGGTTCCGATAATACGCCATTGATTGGAGCCAGTGTTAAGATTAGAGGAAAAGACGTGGGAGTAATAACAGACTTGGACGGAAAATTCTCTCTTCCGGAATGTACGAATAAAAGTATATTAGAAGTCTCTTATATAGGTTACGATAAACGCTTGCTTCCTGTAGGAGATCTGGGATTTATTGAGGTAAAAATGGGCTCTTCCAATGAATTGGAAGAAGTGATAGTTGTGGGTGCCGGAACTCAAAAAAAAGTGTCTGTGACAGGCTCTATTGCTACTGTAAAAGGATTGGAGCTACGAGCTCCCAGCTCTTCTTTAACGAGTAATTTTGCAGGAAAATTGGCAGGAGTTATTTCGTCCACTACTAGTGGAGAACCGGGTTCTGTATCTGAATTTTATATTCGCGGAGTTGGAACTTTTGGTGGACGGGCTACTCCGTTAATTCTTATGGATGATGTGGAAATATCGGCAGGTGATTTGGATCGTATTCCTGCTGAATCAATCGAAAGTTTCTCAATTTTAAAGGATGCTTCTGCCACTGCTATTTATGGTGCACGTGGTGCAAATGGAGTGATGCTGATTACTACTAAAAAAGGGATGGAGAATACTCGTACAAGAATTAATGTAACAGTAGAGAATTCTTTTGTAAAGCCGATGAATCGGGTGGAGTATGTAGATGGTCCTACGTGGATGAATTTGTATAATGAAGCTTTGACTACACGTACTCCATCAGCTACTCCAAAATATTCTGATGAAGTTATAGAGTATACCCGGAATGGGATAAATCCCTATGTTTATCCGAATGTAGATTGGTATGGTCTGATGTTTAAGGATTTTAATATGAATCAACGTGCGAATATCAATATGCAGGGCGGTGGTTCAAAAGTAACTTATTACATGGGAATTCAGGCAAATCATGATACAGGTTTACTGGATGTACCGAGTACTTATTCTTTTGATAGTAATATCAACGATTGGAATTATATTTTTCAGAATAACATATCTTATAAACCTACTTCTACCACAAAAGTAGATTTGCACCTGAATGCACAGTTTGGAAACCAAAAAGGTCCTGGTATTTCTACCACTGATATTTTTAATGCTGTTTATAATGCCAATCCGGTGGCTTTTCCTGCCACCTATCCGACAGAAGAAGGCGATAACCACATTCGGTTTGGTAATTCGATACTTACTGGGGCAACTGTGAATATAAATCCTTATGCTGCTATGATGAGTTCATTTAGCGAGAGTAATTATTCGACTATAAATGCTTCTTTGCGCATCAGTCAGGAGTTTGATTTCATAACTAAAGGGTTGAGTGCAACGGTGCTTGTGAATATGAAGAGCCACAGCAGTTCTTCATACACGAATACACTTGATCCTTATTTTTATAAAGTGATGGATTATACTTGGGATCCTTCTGATCCGGAGTTTTTTTATCTTGAGTTATTACAGAAAGGAACAGATTATATTAAGCAAGGGACAATAAATCGTTATTCTGATAGAACTTTCTATTTTGATGCGCGTGTTAACTATAATCGGCGTTTTGGTGAAGATCACACAGTTTCCGGTATGTTAATGTATATGCAGCGTGAGTATCGTAGTGATGTATTGCCACAGAGAAATCAAGGGTTATCCGGACGTTTTACTTATGACTATCAGAATAAATATTTTGCTGAATTTAATTTTGGCTATAACGGGACGGAACGTTTGGCCAGTGGACACCGATTTGAGTTTTTTCCTGCAATGTCGTTAGGTTGGGTAGTGAGCAATGAGAGCTTCTGGGAACCCCTTTCAACAGCTGTTACTCACTTGAAAATTCGCGGTTCTTATGGGCTTGTAGGAAGTGATGAAACAGGACTTTCGGCTGGTGCCGCTCATTTTTTGTATATTAATAATGTTAATATCGATGGAAGCGGAATATTCTCTACCGGTCCTTATGATGGAGTTTATATATCTAAAAGAGGTCCGGGGATAGAAGGATATGCAGTGGAGAATGCTTCGTGGGAACGTGCTAAAAAATTTGATATTGGAGTTGATTTGAATCTTTTTGATCAGGTGAGCATCACTTTCGATTATTTCCATGATCGGCGTGACCGTATTTTGCAGAAGCGTGGCTCATGGCCGGTTATTATGGGATATGCTCATGCTACTCCATGGAGTAATATCGGGAAAGTTGATAATAAAGGCTTTGAATTAAGTGTGAACTGGAAGAAAGAAATAATAAAGGATATGTTTGTGGATTTACGTGGTAATTTTACATATACACAAAATAAATATGTGTATAATGATGAACCGGATTATCCTTATGTATGGCAAACGAAAACAGGTAAGCCTCTATCTTGCACATATGGTTATATTGCAGATGGGTTGTTTAAGGATGAGGATGATATACGTAATAGTCCTTCACAAAAGAATTTGGGGAGTACAGTAATGCCTGGTGATATAAAATACAGGGACGTGAATGGAGATGGTACTATTACAACCGAAGATCAGATTATGTTATCACGCTACGGGGGAATACCCCGCATCCAATATGGGTTTGGTCTGAACTGGACATATAAGAACATTGATTTCGGTGTTTTCTTCAATGGTTCCGCCAAACGTACACTGATGATAGACAACATTGCTCCGTTCTGTTCGGATGTAGGGAACCAGGACAGGAATCTGATGAAATTTATAGCTGATAATTATTGGTCGGAAGCTAATCCTAATCAAGAAGCTGCTTATCCCAGATTGGGGGTCAATAATTCTCAAATAGCTAATAATATGAAGCCTAGTAGTTTTTGGATGCGTAATGGTAATTTTTTACGTTTCAAAACGTTGGAGTTAGGATATTCTTTTCCGTTCTGTCGTATCTATCTTAGTGGAGATAATTTGGCAGTATGGAGTCCATTTAAACTTTGGGATCCAGAATTATCTTATAGTGCTTATCCACTACAGCGTGCTATTAATATTGGTGCTCAGTTTACTTTTTAATCAGTTAGAAATACTTAAAAAAATATAGACTATGAAGATCATTCAACACATGTTATATTGGGCAAAAATAATATTGCCGGTCTGTTGCTTTACAGCTTGTAATTATTTGGATGTGGTACCTCCTGAAACAGCTGATTTTGATGATACGATGCGTGATAAGGATGATGCTATCGGTTTTCTTTATTCATGCTATTCTGGCACAAATTATAGTGCACCCTGTAATAATTTAGGGGCATTGGAGAGTTCTACGGATGAATTTGTGAGTCCATTGTTGTGGGGGTATCTGGGGCAACAAGTTAGTTGGGACCAACTTTCGTCTACTTATGTTTCAAACTGGGGACCGGCGGCCTTACCTTGGAGTTCTTGTTATGATTATCTAGGGCATTGTCATTTGTTTTTAAAGACATTGGATGAACTGAATCCGGTTGGTGTTTCTCAAAATGACAGGCAGCGTTGGAAAGCTGAAATTTTATTTTTACAGGCATATTATCATTTCCGTTTGTTGGAAGCGTATGGACCTATTCCTATAATTGAACATTATTATTCGCAGAATACACCTAAGTCAGAGTTTCCCGGACGTTCTCATTTTGATTATTGTGTCGATAAAATAGTTGGTTGGTTAGATGAAGCTGCTAAGGTTTTGCCTGCAACAGTAGATGTTAATGACTTAGGCCGTGCCACTTCTGTTGCTAGTAAAGCTTTGAAGGCTAGGGTACTTTTATATGCCGCTTCTCCTTTATGGAATGGTGGTTTCCCTTTTACGGGATGGAAAAATACAAACTATGAAACACCGGGGTATGGAAAGGAGCTAGTGAGTTTGATGTATAGTCGTGATAAATGGGTACGCGCCAAGACAGCATGTCAGGAGGCATTAGATCTGGCATTGGGTGAAGGGGGGAGATCTTTGTTTGATCTTCTTACTTCAGAGAGTCTTCGGAACATGCATCAATTGAATTTGCCTAATATTCCGGGGGTAAGTGATGATTTTAAGAAAAGAGTTATGCAAATGCGTTATATGATGTGTTCTGCAGAAACAGAAGGAAATCGGGAAGTGATTTGGGGAATAGTAACAGATAGATTAAGTACTAATGCGATAGAAGCTGTTCCTCATTGGGTGGTAACAAAGAATGACGGTTCTGCTTGGGGAGGTGTGTGTGCAATGTCTCCATTACTTTATGCTGTGGAGCACTTTTATACAGCTGATGGAAAACTTCCGGAAAATGATTCGCAGTTGCCGAAAGATAGTTGGTTCGAGTCTGCCGGATATACAGGTAGAGAGGATATTATAAAATTGAATACCAAACGTGAACCTCGTTTTTATGCATGGCTATCGTTTGATGGTGATGAATTTGGACAAAAGATATGTGATGGTTCGCCTCTGATTGTACAAGTGAGAAATTCGTTAAAGCAGGGATATAATCCAAGCAAGTTTAATCGCGATAATTGTACTACCGGATATTTCCTTAAGAAATGGGCAGCTCCTAATTTGACATTTCGGAAGGATGGTGGATATAATTATCGTTCAGTACCTACTCCTTTCATTCGGTTGTCAGAGTTATATTTAAGTTTGGCTGAATGCCATGCTGCTTTAGGTGAGCAACAGTCTGCGTTGGATAAATTGAATGAGGTCCGGGAACGTGCAGGTATTTCTGTAATAGGAGCAAAAGATTTAAATGAAATGTCGTTGATGGATTGGATACGCAATGAACGTTTTGTTGAATTGTTTGCCGAAGGTCACCGTTATTACGATGCACGTCGCTGGATGATTGCTCCACAACTATTTAAGGCTGGAGTACGCGAAGGATTGAATGCAATAGAAAAGGAGAATCCTACTTTTGAAGAGTTTAACCGACGGACAAAAGTGGATCAGCCATTTCAATGGGATGATCGTATGTATTTGCTTCCTGTCAATGCTAGTGAAATTTATAATAACCCGCATTTGATACAAGCTCCTAAATATTAATTTGAAAAATGCTGAAATATGAAAAAATATATTCTGAATATCTGTCTGCTAGGATGCCTGGGGCTACTTATATCTTGTAATGATCTGGATGGAAAGTATGACGAACTGGTTCCGGATGAATATCATAAGATCTTATCAATAAAGGAAACAGGCTCACAAGAGGTTATAATGTCTGTGGAAGAAGAGGTATACGAGTATCAGTTGACAGTAATAAAAGGTGGTTTACGCAAGGATCTGGAGGCAAATGCTTCCTTGGAAGTGCTTACACAGAATGAAGTAGATGTAGAGTATAATGATAAACAGGGGACTAATTATCAGGTCTTGTCTAAGGACATGTATATGATAGTAGATGAGTCTGTATCTATTTCTGGAGATGAAACAGGAAAAACCATTAATGTTACTTTTAAGCCCAAGAAAATCTATGGTGCTGTTAAAGAGGGAGGAGATGGTGTGGAATATGTGTTACCGGTGCGTTTAGTTAGTGCCAGCGATTCAGTTAATGCTGATAAGAATAGGGTACTACTTCGATGCAATGTATCTCCTGTAGTTGTATCGTTTGGGGAGAGTAGGGAACAATTGATATTAAACAGTGCTGAAATATCTCATATAGTGCCGGTTAGTATTGTGAAAAAGGGTGCTTTGGCTACTGATGTACAGTTGGAGTTGATTTCTCAATCTGATTTGGATGAAAAATATAGTATTCCTGAAGGAATAGCATATAAAGTTTTGGAATCTGATATGTATGAATTGCCGAATAAACTTATTTCAATGGGTGCATCTGCAACAAATGTGGTTGCTAATATAACTTTTTATCCGGATAAAATTTATGAAGCTAAAAAGAATAATAGTGGAGTGATTTATGTATTGCCTGTCAGATTACTAGCTCTTTCTGAAACAGCTAATACAGATAAAGATGAAATGCTGTTGATTTGTGGTTTCCACACTTATACAAATACGGAAGTGACAGACAAATCGAAGTGGAAGGTTGCTTATGGAACATTAACTTATGAACCGTGGGGGCATGCTTATTCTTATCTGTTCGATAGTAATACTTCTAATAATTTCGGTTGGATGGGATATGTAAATGATAGTCATGGCGGGAATTATGGAAATCCGTATATTGTAATTGATCTTGGGGATCCTTATTTCATTGCGCAATTAGGTGTGTTCTCAAAATGGGATGTAAGAGCAGGTGGTGTTAATTTCTATATTACTACTGATGATATAAATGTTTCCTTATCTGATAATGACTGGAATATACTTTCAGGGTATCAAGGAGAAGGGGATGAATATCGAGGACTACATAATCGTCTGAAAGAGTATGATGCTACTGTCAACTGGATAAAGGTTGCTTCTATAAATATTCCAGAGGATGGTCTGTATTGGGGAGAAATACCGAATGATATGCTTGATAATCAGTTGCGAACTCAATATGTGAAGATGGAGGTTATTCCAAGTGGTAATGCTGACCGTACGGCAATTTGGGAGTTTTCTATGAAGAAAGTGACTTCTGTTGACGGACAACCAATTGATTAAGACAATTTCCCATCATCGTATGAAATGATGATTACGATGATGGGATTTATAAATATTACATTTTATGTTCTTGCATTTAAATATACAAAGGATGAAAATTGCTAAACTGGTTATTTTATTTGTGGGGTTATTACCATTCTGTGAAATGGATGGGCAGTCTCGTTGGCAGATTCAATCGGATCAATCGATAAAATGGAGTATAGGACAAAATATTCCCCATTATGATCATATAGAAATGGGGGGTGAAAAGGTCGCTACCGTGCTTCGTTATGGTGTGAATACTGATGGTGCTTTTTCTTTGGAACGTTCGGTGATATGGCCTATGTTGCGTACAGTTCCTAATGATACTCATGCTAGCTTGACTCGTCGTTTTTCTGTTGACTTTTTAGCTATGTTACAGGTAAATGGATTAACCTTGAATAATGAGCAGGTAAAGTCAATACAATTGGATGGAAAGTTGACGGTAGTCAGTGAGTTTACAATCGGACATACAAGAGGAACCAAGGCAGGTGGAGAACTTGTTCCTGCAATAGAATTAACTCGCGTTTTCTTTCCTTCTGTTGACAAGCCGATGTTGTGCGAACGATACACTGTTAAGAATATAGGAAATGAAAAGGTGGAAGTATTGCTTCCTCATTCTCGTGTTGTGTATCAGACAAGGCCGGATCAGGGAGTGGATGGAAGTTATACATTAGTAGCTTCTACTGTTGTAGGTAAAGTGGAGGCTTTTCTACTTGGAAGTGGTGAATCCATCACTTTTGGGGCGTCGGTTCAGGCTTATAAAAGAGGTCAGACAGAACTATTGCCGGATGTAGAGGCAGAGCTTCGTTCACGAGATAGCTTTATAGAGCAGGTATGGAATAGCCTGGAATTTTGTTCTCCTGACACAATTTTGAATACAGCTTTTGCTTTTGCTAAAATCCGTGCATCGGAAAGCATTTATCGTACAAGTGGTGGATTAATGCATGGACCGGGTGGTGAAGCTTATTATGCAGCAATTTGGGCAAACGATCAGGCGGAATATGTTAATCCTTTTTTCCCTTTTCTTGGGTATAAAATAGGTAATGAGGCAGCTATCAATTCTTATCGGCATTTCGCTCGTTTTATGAATCCAGAATACAATCCGATTCCGAGTTCAATAATAGCAGAAGGAAAGGATATCTGGCATGGTGCCGGTGACCGTGGAGATGCGGCGATGATTGCTTATGGTGCAGCACGTTTTGCTTTGGAATTAGGAGATACTGATGTTGCAAATGAATTGTGGCCTCTGATAGAATGGTGTCTGATGTATTGTAAACGAAAACTTAATGCTGAAGGTGTGGTAATTTCAGATACTGATGAGATGGAGAATCGCTTTCCGGCAGGAAATGCAAATCTTAATACATCTACTTTATACTATGACGCTCTTCTTTCTGCCAGCTATCTAAGTAAAGAACTAGGAAAATCTGTATCACTATCTAATGGCTATCGGAAAGAGGCAGAGATATTAAGAAAGAATATAGCTCATTATTTTGAAGCGAATATAGAAGGGTATGAAACATATTGTTATTATAAAGGTAACGATGTGCTTCGTTCTTGGATATGTGTGCCATTAGTAGCTGGTATTTTCGACCGTAAAGAGGGGACTATTAATGCATTACTTTCTCCAAATTTATGGACAGAGAATGGTTTATTATCACAAACGGGAACCTCTACTTATTGGGATCGTCCTGCTTTGTATGCTTTAAGAGGTATTTATGCTGCTGGTGAGCGTGAGAAAGCCACCCGGTATTTGCAACGTTATTCCGTGCAACGATTATTAGGCGATCATGTACCTTATCCGATCGAAGCCTGGCCGGAAGGTAATCAGCGTCATTTGTCAGCAGAAAGCGGTCTTTATTGCCGAATAATTACGGAAGGTATATTTGGTATCCGGCCAATGGGGCTACATGCATTTATGTTGACTCCCCAACTTCCGGCCGAATGGAATTTTATGGAACTCAAAAATGTGTATGCTTTTGGTACAAAGCCTTTTAATATTCGTGTTATTCGGCATGGTGACAGGATCAAGACAGTAATAGAGAGGGAAGGAAAGGTCTGGAAATCATATTCTTCAATGGTTGGAAAATCCATCCAGGTGCGATTAAAATAATATAATAACCATCTAATAAATAATATCATGAGAAATTTTAGTTATCGTCTATGTCTTATATATTTCTTGCTGTTTGTAATGGTATCAACAGTTAGTAGTGCTTGTAGTAATGAAGAGCGAACTTCAGTAATAAAGAATGAGGAAGATGAAGAATTTATTGATAATATTTCGGGAGAGAAATATGACTATACAAAGACTGGAAAACCGGAACGTCCCTATATGCTTTCTTATCATACTTCTATGTTGATGAAAATGTTTCTTGCACAACCTGATCCTCAAGGAGGTACTATTAAGAAATTGGACTATAATGATGTCTTAGAAAATGTGAAGAAAATAGATAATTTAACGCGTGGCATTACGAAAGTAGTATATTTGGTAGGCTGGCAGTTTAATGGACATGATGACAAATACCCTGCCTTTAATGTGTTTAATGAAGCATTAAAAAGACCGGAGGATAAGACTGCTCGTGATAGCTATCTTTGGTTGAAAAAGGAAGCTGCCAAGTATAATACGATAATTTCTGTTCATATCAATTTGACAGATGCTTATACGAATAGTCCTTTGTGGCATACGTATGTGAAAAAGGATTTACTTTGTAGGAATGCGGATGGTACTTTCTTACAATGGGGATCTTATAATAATATGCCAAACTTTCAAGTATGCCTGATTAATGAATGGAAGAAAGGATATACTAAGAAACGTATAGACGAAGTGATAGAGCTGTTGGACTTAACTTCTTCAAAGACGGTACATATTGATGCATTTGAGCCTCGCGAAAGTCCTTTTCATGGATATTCGAAAGAAATGACGACCGAGGTTATGAGGAAAATTTTTCGTTATTGGAGGGATAAAGGGATAGATGTAACAAGTGAGTTCTATAAGGGTTATCAACGCACTGATGCTTTTTATGGTTTACAACCGGCAGCATGGTATAGCGATCTGACTCCTGAAGAACGTTGTACAATTAGTCCGGCATTGGCTTGCGGCGGACGTAGTGGTTTGTATGGGACCATATGGGATACAGCTTTTTTATTTGGTGATAATATGCATGGTGAAGAAATAATAAGTACAAATACGAATTTTGCGGAATTTAAAAAGCAATTTTGTATAACTACTTTGCAATGGGCTTACTTGAATCAACATAAAGTAGAAAGTTATAATGCTGATACTAAAACTGTAATCTATTCCGATGGATTAGTTGTAAACGGACAAAATAAAACGCTTATAAAAGACGGAAACCTAGTACGTCGGGATAATAATTTGTTTATCCCTGTAACATGGATAAAAGACCACAAGGAGATTATCGCTTTTTCAGAGAAAGGATACTCTTCTATGAAATGGACGTTGCCTTCTAGTTGGAATGGAATAAAACAGGTGACAATATATCCTGTAACGGAAAAAGGATTAGGGGAAGCTCAAGTTCTAGCGGTTAGCAATGGACAGATTACTTTGGCACTGAATGCAAACGAAATGTATTCAATACAACCTGTGGAATAAATAGAATTATCATTTAATATTTGAACTCTATATGAAAATTATAAAATCTCGGATTCTTTCGGGAATAGTAATGATTTTGTTATTGTTAGGTTGCAATAATAAAGAAGTACACTGTGTTGATAAGAATGAGTTGCGCGCTCCTGCTTATCCTTTAGTAACGATAGATCCTTATACTAATGCTTGGTCCTTCGGGGATAATTTGTATGATTCTTCTTTGAAACATTGGACAGGACAAGATTTTCCTTTGATAGGTGTTGTCAAAGTAGATGGAGTACCGTATCGTTTTATGGGGATAGAGGATTATGATCCGATGATGAGTACGAATGGTGATGTTCCGGGTTTGTCCACTGAAGGAGATAGTATGTCCTATTTTACACAGACAGCTCGCCAACTTTCTGTTGATGTACAGCCGACAAGGACGATTTATCAGTTTGTTTGTGGCCCGGTTCAATTAGATTTGACCTTTATTGCCCCTCTTTTGATGGATGATCTTGAGCTTGTGGCCCGTCCGGTAAATTATCTTTCTTATGAAATGAAAACTGATGATGGTCAAATGCACAATGTAGAACTTTATATAGAAGTGTCTCCACATTGGGCTATGAATCTGTCAAACCAGTCGTCTGTTTCAGAGACTTTTACTAAAGATGGTTTTGTTTTTCTTAAAAGTGGTACGAAACAACAGAATATACTTGGGACGAAGGGAGATGATGTTCGTATTGACTGGGGATATTTCTATTTAGGCACCGATAGGCATAATACTCTTGCTGCTGTTGGAAACCGTAATACACTCCGTGAAAATTTTTTAAAGGGAAATACTGACTTTTATGCTAGTGCGGCTAATACTAAAGGAGAAAATCAACGAATGGCTTTAGTTTGTTCTTTGGGAACTATTAGAAAGTCAGAGGGGCGTTTTTTAATTGGATATGATGATATATTTTCAATTCAGTATTTTGGGGAGAACTTGCGCCCTTACTGGAATCGGAAGGGAACAGAAACAATTCTATCTCAATTTCATAAGGCGAATTCGGATTATGAGAAATTAATAAAGAAATGCATAGCTTTCGATTATCAATTAATGAAAGAGGCAACTGAAGCAGGAGGACGTAGATATGCAGAGCTTTGTGCCTTGGCATATCGTCAGGCAATTTCGGCACATAAATTGGTAGAGGCTCCTAATGGAGATTTACTGTTCCTTTCAAAAGAAAATTCCAGTAATGGATCTATTGGCACAGTGGATATTACTTATCCTTCAGCTCCTTTGTTTCTGCTTTATAATCCGGAACTAGTTAAGGGTATGTTGAATCCTATCTTCTATTATAGCGAGAGTGGTAGATGGACTAAACCGTTTGCTGCTCATGATGTCGGAACTTATCCACTAGCTAATGGTGAGACATATGTTGGAGAAATGCCCATAGAAGAATCTGGTAATATCTTAATTTTAACTGCGTCGATTGCTGCTGTAGAGGGAAATACTGATTATGCCCGAAGACATTGGAAAACATTAACAGCGTGGGCAGATTATTTACTTCATAACGGCCTTGATCCTGCGAACCAACTCTGTACAGATGATTTTGCCGGGCATTTGGCTCATAATGCAAATCTTTCTATAAAAGCAATTTTAGGGGTAGCTTCTTATGGTTATCTGGCTGGTAAGCTAGGCTATAAGGAACAAAGTGAAAGCTATATACAAAAAGCAAAAGAAATGGCTCTGGAATGGGTAAAGATGGCTGATGATGGTGATCATTATAAATTGGCATTTGACAAACCGGGAACATGGAGCCAAAAGTATAATTTGGTGTGGGATAAACTGATGGATTGGCATATATTTCCAGATAAAGTAATACAGACAGAAATACCTTATTATCTTTCAGTACAGAATAAATACGGTCTACCATTGGATAACCGTGAAACTTATACCAAAACTGACTGGATTATGTGGACGGCTACTTTGGCTTCGGATATGGAAACATTCGAAAAATTTGTTGATCCTGTTTATTTGTTTATGACTACAACTCCAGATCGTGTACCGATGACTGACTGGATGTATACGGATCGACCCGAAGTGAAAGTATTCCGTGCACGTTCGGTAGTTGGTGGCTATTATATGAAAATGCTGGAGAGACGTTTAAAAGGTGAATAAAATAAATAATTCGATTGATAAAATGAAAATCAAGTATCAACTGTTGTTATATATTTTGTTGTTACCTGTAGTAAGCTGGGGACAAAAAGTATTATATGTGCAGTCGCCAGATAGGAAAATTGAACTTCAGGTTATGATAGGTCAAGAATTGGAGATCGCTATTATTCGGAATGGGACGACAGTACTTCAACCGTCTGCGATTGGTATGGATGTCCGTTTTATAGGAATATTAGGAGAAAATCCAAAACTAAAAAGTGTAAGCCGACGTTCAGTGACGGAAAAATTATTATCTCCTATATATATAAAAGATGAGGTTGATAATATTTATAATGAATTGACTGCTAGTTTTAGAGGTAATTATTCGGTTGTTTTCCGTTGTTATAATCAGGGAGTTGCTTATCGTTTTGTAACTGATTTCAAGGAGAGGGAGATTGTTATTAATAATGAGAAGGCTGTTTTTCATTTCCCATCAGGAACTAAAGGGTATGCTGCTTACAGTAATTATGGAGATGATAACGACTTGTCTAGTCAGTATTTAAATTCTTTTGAGAATACTTATGATAATCAATTGTTGTCTCAACTGAATAGTAAACGGTTGATTTTCTATCCTTTTTTAGTGGAACTACCGGATAAATTTGAAAAGGTATGTATTACGGAAAGTGACCTGCGCGATTATCCCGGTATGTTTCTGCAAAGTAGTCCTGATAGCTTTTCAATGAAAGGTGTTTGGGCACCTTTACCAGAGAAAACAGTGCAGGGAGGGCATAATCAACTACAGCAAATAGTGGTGAAACGTTGTGATTATATTGCCCACACTAATGGAAAGCGTACATTTCCTTGGAGAATATTTACGATAGCTGAACTGGATAGGGAATTGTTGGATAATGATTTGGTTTACTTGTTGGCTACACCTTCCGTACTAAAAGATATTTCATGGATTAAGCCTGGTAAGGTCGCTTGGGATTGGTGGAACGATTGGAATATCTCCAAAGTGGATTTTCGAGCAGGAATTAATAATGAGACATACAAATATTATATTGATTTTGCTGCTAAAAATCAGATTAAGTATGTAATTTTGGATGAAGGTTGGGCAGTAAACCAGCAAGCGGATATGTTGCAGGTTATTCCTGAAATTGATTTGACAGAGTTAGTCTCTTATGCTAAAAGTAAGAATGTAGATATTATTTTATGGGCTGGTTATTGGGCATTTCACCGGGATATGGAAAAAGTGGTGAAGCACTATGCAGAAATGGGAGTGAAAGGTTTTAAAGTAGACTTTCTGGATAGGGATGATCAGGATATGATTCGATTTATGTGGGAAGCAGCGGAATTATGTTCCAGATATCACATGATTCTTAACTATCATGGTGCTTGTAAACCTTTTGGTATTCAACGGACTTATCCGAATGTGATGAATTTTGAAGGAGTACATGGATTGGAGCAAATGAAATGGAGACCAATAGAATGTGATCAGGTTACTTATGATTTGCAATTTCCGTTTATACGAATGATGGCAGGACCTGTGGATTATACACAAGGAGCTATGCAGAATGCTGTTCGGGGAAGTTTTTATCCGGTTTATAGTAACCCAATGAGTCAAGGTACGCGATGTCGTCAAATGGCGGAGTATGTAGTCTTTAATTCTCCTTTGAATATGTTATGTGATTCACCTACCCGGTACATGAAAGAACAAGAATGCACTGATTTTATATCATCTGTTCCTACAGTTTGGGATGAGACGCGCTCGTTGGACTGCAAACTTTCTCATTATATTCACATTGCTCGTCGTAAAGGAGATGTATGGTATGTAGGGGGGATGAATGATTGGTCGATTCGTGAGACTCTGGTTGATTTGTCTTTTTTGCCGAATGCAGATTATTATGTAGAAATCTTTTGTGATGGTTTAAATTCGGATAGAAATGCTTCCGACTATCGTAAAGTAATAAAAAAGTTACCAGTTGATAGGAAGCTTAAAGTTGTAATGTATCCGGGGGGCGGATATGCGATAAAGATAAAACCATGTGAATAGATGAGGATAAAGAGAAATAAAAAAAGTGGAAGCCCAAACTGGCTTCCACCCTCTCTCTCTTTTGCATATTACTCATTTTACTTATTCAGTTCAATACCTTTATTCTGTAAAGTGATATTCATCAATGCAGCATACTTGGCATACTGTTCAGCACTAAGAGTCTTTCTCATCAGTTTCAAGTTACCATAAACAGCGTTACGCAATTTAGCTTCTTTATCTTTCTTTGCTGTTGTGGCTCTTGACATCTGTTCGGAGAAATAATCGCAGATGTTTGCAACCTCTTCACTCTGAACTGAATTCAAGTTCAAATATTTACCTAATTTACTAACATTGATGTTACCTTCCCATTTTGCAGTTGTAGGTTGATTTCCGGCTGCAAATGTTGTAGCAGCAAGGCAGAGCGCTGCCACTAATGTTAATCCTAAACGTTTCATAATACCTACTTTTTTAATTGTTATACCTAAAAACTATTCCTAAAAACAAATCTAATACCTATTGAAAATTAGTCTAAGCGCTTAGTTTTTTCTTTTTACCTATGCAAATATAAGAATATGTTTTATAGCATAAAAATAAAGGAAAGGAAAAGATTCTATTTAGCCTCATTTCTTGATGTAAGTCAAGAGATGATATGCTTTTTGATACAAAAATAGTTCTTTATGAAACATATTTGTAATACGTGTGCGAAAACGATAGTGAAAATAATCTGCTTTTTAGGATTTATTCCTATTAAAATGATATTGAACAAAGGAACGTGACTAGGAAAGGAACACTGAAATCAACAACAAAACCATGGAAAATGGAAATGATTACAAATTCTTTTCCCGAATATCGGGTAATAATAGGAAGAGTGGTATCCATTGTAGTGGCTCCACCAACAGAAATAGGGGCTAGCTTTCCGAAATACTTCACTAATAATGGCGCACACAGCAAAGCGATGATTTCACGCATGATATTGGAAAGTAACGCAATAGTTCCCAATTCGGGACCCTTGTATTCGGTAATGAAAATGCTGGAAAGTGAATAATAGCCAAATCCGGCTCCGACTGCCATACAGTCTAAAGGACCTCGTTGGCTCATAAAGGCTCCTGCTACGGCGCAACCTGCTAATGTGCCAATGATCGTCATGATGGGAAGGAATACAAGCCGCGGATTTAGGGAGCGAAAACTCTTCAAAGTATTCGGATCGTTGCCGATACTGATGCCTACGCAGAACATGAGTCCGCAGAGGGCATAGTAACTGAGCTTGCTGTCGGTGAAGTCGTATGGAATAAGATGATAAACTCCACAAAGAGTACCGATAATGAAGAAAGAGACGATAATCAAACTACCTTTCATGCTTTTGTCTCCTTTCCTCCATTCCATTTATATAATAGGTACCATAATCCCCAGGCGCATAACGTACTTCCTGCAACGGCAGCTACCGTGATGATAATAGCTTCCAGTCCGAGAGTATGCAAACCTTTGATAATAGATTCGTTACCTCCTACATCTATTCCGAGAAGAAAGAGGAGAATCCATATAAGAAGAGTAATTATCCTGTGTATCCATGATAGTCTTTTACTGCGCAACAAGTAGCCAAGAAGCATGCCTGTCAGCATAATTCCAATAATGATAAACATAGTTAGTGCCTGCTTTTTGGCTGCAAAGATAGTATTAAATGTATATCCCGACTAATCTCCTCCACGATTTCTTTCGTAGCCATTGACAAACATTCGGTCATATCATCCAGGCAAGCGGCATTGGCGGACGGTGAATCTTCGAATCTTTGCGCTTTGGTAGTTTGCTGATATTCTGTAGAGTAAGTTTTATCAAGCAGGCAATCTTCCTTTTGAGTGAGGCGGATAGAAATGGCAAGACTGGAAGCTGCCGGGCGAATTTTGTTATTGACAACCTCCAACATTTCTCCCTCAAACCAAGGGATGCTTGACTGGTTGAGTTTGATTCTGCCACACGTCTCATTCTTTCTGATTTTTATTTCCAGCCGATAGGCGGAATCGGGAATCATTTTTCCTTTCTGATTATCTATCAGATGACAGCAGGTGCTACTGTTACATTCGGTAAGCAGTGCCTCCGTCAGAAATTCCCGATAGAGTTGGGTGAGAGAAGACTCTCCTAACCGAAGATGGAAAAGTTCGCCCTCATAGTTATATAATAGTAGCGGAATATATGCAGACTTTTTTCGTTTCACGCTGGTGTAATAATCCATGTTGGAATAGTCGATGAAGTCCAGATATACGGTTTGATCTGCTTTCTCCTGATAGATAGGAGAAGTGAGCTCGTAATACAAGCTGGATTTTAAGGCTTGTATCTCCCTTAGCATACTCCGGCTGCTTCGGCAGGAACAGAACAGCGGTAATGCGATGAGTATAAATAGCAGGTGATGAGTTTTCATATCCATGGCTTTTCTATATGAATGATTTTGCTTGTCTCCGTACTGATCCCGACAATCCCGACCCCTCCGTGCACATTGCCGGGATATTTGATTGGTTCGTTTATTGTCTCATCATAAGCGTCGGAATCTGCCAGGTTGAGTGCTTTCAGATAGTAATATTCGGTTTCTGTAATGCTTAACAGACGCACAATCATATCCATCTTTACATTCGTTCCATATTTGGAAAGCCCCTCAACATTTGTCTGGTTGTAAACTGTCATGGTATAAGATGTATTTTTGAATCGTGAGTCGTCAAATACCCCATATATATTCTTCACGGTGTCGAACATGCCATTATCTTCGTCATCGCTGTTGGTAGGCTGTCCGTCCGTCAATACAACATCTTCGCGGGATATAAAATGATAACGGTGTATAGTTTGAGTGACATATTCGCCTATTTCATTATTATAGTCTTTCACTGTCATTTGCTTATCCATGATAAGTCGATAGAAATTATTTTCGTCGGGGCGATCTTTGATGTTGATTTTATACCGGAGATAATTCTGTGTATAATAATACTGTGTCAGTGGAACAGTGACCGTATCGATATCAGTTATTTCGTGGGGACGCTGTGGAACGGTAACTTCAGCCCATGCGTGATACTGCCCGTCGTCAGTGAGAGCGTCGATACGTACTACATCTCCGGGAGAGAACTTGCCGGAAATATTGAAGCGGCATTGCATGTCTCCTTCCGCCTGTGGTGGGAGCGGACGTAAACTTTCTGACAACTGCCCGTTAACACGTACTTCCACGGTGGCTTTTTCTGCATGAGTGGCATATCCTCTTCCCGTGAAATTGAGGTAAAGAACATTGGTCAGACTATCTGCGTTGATTAGTGCATTCATCACTAGTTTGGGTGGATTGTCCTTTACACTAAACGGGAGTTCGTTTTCGCAAGATACTGTTGTCAGTAATGCTATTAACAGGATAAATGGATAATATATACGAGTTCTCATAATGGGTTTAGAATTTATAAGTGTAAGTGAATGATGGAATTAATGGAAGTATAGTATACTTCTTGATAATCGGTTTGTAGGGATCGTTTTTGCTGGTGCTGCGATATACAAATGTAGGGTTCATCGCATTATATGCATTATACAGACTGATATTCCAGGTACGCATACCATGTTTGGTCTTTTTGTTGAAATTGACTCCCACATTCAACCGGTGACTGGCTGGTAACCGGTAATTATTACGATGCTCCACATACGAAGCTTCTCCGATGATGGGTGAAGTTATGCCTGAATCAAAATAATCTCCATATCCATATCCTCCTCCAAATCCGTTGTTTGTGCCGTCGCTAGGACGGATGACAGCGGTTTTCTCTTCAGGGATTGTACTTGTTCCACCTGTATAGAACACCCAGGAAGCACCGATGTCGATACGTTCGCTGAACTTATGGTTGATTGTCAGGTTGATATTGTGTCTTCGATCATATTTATATGGAAACCGTTCACCGTTGTTGATACCGCCTTTGGCAAACTGACGATCACTTTTGGACAAAGTGTAGGACAGCCATCCCGTCGTTTTTCCAAGTGTCTTCTGTGCCATAAACTCAATACCTGCCGAACGTCCCTTGCCCATTTCCACTTTATTTTCCCAACCGGCAGAAGAACCGAAGAAGCTGACTCCTTCTTTATACTCCAATACATTATACATATCTTTATAATAGCCTTCTACCGAGAATTCCCATCCCTCGATTCCCGTATAGTATCCGCCTAATGAATATTGGTGAGAGCGCATCGGTTTGATTTTTTTAGTCACGGGAACCCATAAGTCCGTAGGCATTGCGATTGGCATGGATGATAACAGATGTACGTATTGGCTCATTTGTGTATAAGAGGCTTTCAGAGTTACGTCTTTCCCTAGTTGATAACGGGCGGAAACTCGTGGCTGCAAAGAAGAATAACTCTGCTTCTGTACCTGAAACAAGGAGAAGTGTAATCCGAGATTCAGACGCAGACGGTCATTCACCTTGATGTTGTCTTCCAGATAAGCCGATAGCTCATGCCCGTAAATCCGGCTGTTGGCGATGCTGTGGTAAGTGGTGTCGCGATCTACTTTGTCTCCTGTTTTCTCGGAGATTTTGGATGTCATGACCTCCGGACGGAACCGATGATAGATATATCCTGTACCAAATTTAATGTGGTGTGCGGGAGACGGGTTATAATCGAAATCAATCTGATAGCTCCAGTCATTGATTCCCGAACGATAATCGGCTGAATATCGGTTAATTATCGAAGCTCCCATACTGTTAGCATATTTATTGTTGTTGTATGAGTTGACGTCGAATAAATAGTTGTTGTAAGAGATAGTCGTGTTGCTGAACAGACGGTTGTTGAATATGTAGTTCCATCTGGCGGAAACAATGGTATTTCCCCAATTCATTGTACTTCCATCTTTGGAGTCGGTATCCCCATCATAATTGGCGGCAAAATGATCTTTCCCGTTGTAAACGCTTAGATAGATACGGCTCCGGTCGGAGAATTTATGATTGATTTTGGCATTGATGTCATAAAAGTAATAGCCATATTCTTCATCATCCGGCATAAATGGCTTGGCGATGAGATCGACATACGAACGTCTGGCGGAAATGTTGAAAGAGGTTTTTCCTTTCACAATCGGGCCTTCCAGATTGATTTTGCTGGTTAGTAATCCGATACTAAGCGTGCCGTGGTATTTCTGCATATCTCCGTCATTGGTACGGACATCAATGACGGAAGAAAGCCGTCCGCCGAAACGTGCCGGAAAGGAACTTTTGAATAGTGTTACCTTTTTGACAGCCTCCGGAGTAAAAACCGAAAAGAATCCGAACATGTGGTCTACATTGTATACAGGAGCCCCATCCAGTAGAATAAGATTCTGGTCCGGACTGCCGCCGCGTATATACAGTCCGGCTGAACCGTCTACTCCTGCCTGTACGCCAGGCATCAGCTGGATGGCTTTCATGACATCTGCCTCTCCCAGTATGCTCGGTGTATTTTTAATCTGTGTCATCGGAATTTCGATAGAGCCCATCTGGGTGGCTACGGTGCCCGTTTCAGTTTTATCGGAAACGATCACTACCTCCTGCAACTGCGTGTTTCCCTGCATGCGGATATTCAGCAATGTATCTTGTGAGAGCGTAAAATGGTGCGCTTCTGTGGCATAACCCAGATAGGAGAAACGCAGTTCGGTTTCTCCTTCGGGCAAAGTGATGCTGTAAAAACCGTAAGGATTGGTGGTTGTTCCTTGATTCTGATGACTCTCAATGATATTGGTTCCAATCAACGTCTCGGAAGACGTTCCATCTGTGACATATCCGCTGATAGTGAACTTACGGCCTACGGTTTTTGATTCTTTTTTCTTTTGCAGTAGAATATGGCGGCCGGTGAATTGATAACTGATCTGTTCATTTTTGAATACGAGATCAAGTATTTCACGCAACGGCTTATCCTTTACCTGCAAATTGATTTTATGTTTGATGATAATTTCCTCGCCATAGATAAAAGAATATCCGGTTGAGTTTTCAATCCGTTTGACGAATTCTTTTAGTGTGGCGTTTCGTAGTGTCAGCGAAAGCCGGGCTTCCGCATTTTGTGCATATATTTGCGTGGTGATAAGGAGCGCCACCCCTATCAGAACAATGGCTCTGATAGGGAAGCGATCTTGGAATATTATATTCATCTTAGTCTGGTTTAGCAGTGATAATAATCTGTTTATTGTTTTGTGAGTAGTTGAAATAACCGGCGTTGTGTAATACAGATAAAATGGTTGCCAGATCTTCTCCATCGCGGAATCGTGCTGTGATCCGGTAATTTTGTAAAGTCGTATCGGCTATATGGATCGTTGCTCCGAATGAGTTGGACAGTTCGCGGGCAATCTCCTGTAAAGGCAGGTCGTCGAATATAAACTCTCCCTGTCGCCAGGAAATTTCATCTTCTGCGTTCTCTAAAACCTTGCGGGTGAGTTTTTCTTCTACCTTATTATATATAGCAATCTCGTTAGGCTTCAAAATCATACGGACAGATTTACTTTTATTGCTGACTGCTACCGAGCCGGACAATAACGTTGTCTTTACATCCGGATTGTCATGATATGCATCTACATTGAAATGGGTTCCCAACACTTGAACGTCAATCGTTTCAGTCTGCACGATAAACGGATGCTTTGGGTCCTTGCTTACTTCAAAATAGGCTTCTCCATTTAGCTCCACTTCCCGTTTGTCCGATTGGAACTTTTCCGGATAAGAAAGCGAAGAATAATGGTTGAGCGTGACGGAACTACCATCAGGAAGACGGACTGTACGTGTCTCTGCCAGAGTGGAAACCGTTTGTATTGCAGCAGGTTGCATATATAAATAAGCTGTCCATACCGATAGGCAAAGTAGAGCTACTGCCGCCGCTGCCGAGAAGGTGCGTATCAAAGTCAGGCGCCGGGTATGCGACTTCAGTCTTTTTTCTAGTTCCGGGTAACTGGCTGTTGCTGAAAAACGCCCTCGCGGTGAACGCGTGGAAGCAATGAGCTGATTCAGTATTTCTTCTAATTCCGTATCGGTGTGTTTCATATTTTTTCTGTATTACTCTTGATCCATTATTTTCGTTTCAACAGAATGGTCAGTTTGCTGATTCCTCCTTCTTTCCATTGGGGAGTGCAGGATAAAGTGACATTCTGTTTATTCAATACCATCTGTTTGGGATAGATTTTAATGATAGTCGTAGCCGACTTCTTACCCGCTTTGATGATTACTTTCTTTTCCGTCAGTTGTATGACTGCTGCTTGCCCTGTCACCGAAGGAGGTGCGGCAAGTACTACCGTCCGGTCTTCTTTCGCTTTCTCCATCGCCACAATTTTAATTTCCAATTCACACTCTGATTTGTTTCCTTCACATTCTACCGTTTCCTTCGAATGTTCGAATCCTGCATAGTCTTTGGGCAAATTGTCGTTGTCATTGTTGCATGAAAACAGGCACAGACAAGTTGATAGAAGAACAAGGATTCCAATGTTTGCGTCATTTAGCTTTTTCATTTTTCTGTCTTTTTTAGTGATTGATTTATTTGTTGATAAAGACCGGAGGTTGACAGAAACTCCCTACGCTCTTTTTCTAAATAATTGTTAATCTATTTCTGCCCGGCTAATCATCTCTTTGAGTCGTGTGATTGCTTTCTGAAGTTGTGCGTCCACTGTATTCATGCTGATACCTAATTCTTCCGCTACTTGTGCATAACTTTGTTTTTCTTCGCGGATGCGAATGAATACTTCCCTGCAACGTTCCGGAAGCCGGTCGAGTGCCTTTACGTAAAGAGCAAATAATTCTTCACTGATGAGTGATTCTTCCGGCGAATAGCTCTGTTCCTGTGGCTCCGGCAGAGAATCGGGATGAATGTAAGTGTGTTTTGATTCTTTTTCCAGATAATTGAGCGAAGCATTCTTGACGAGAATGAAACAATAATCTTCAATGTTTCTCACATCAAGTAAATTGCTACGCTGTTTCCATAGTTTCAGAAATACGTCGAGAACGATTTCCTGCGACCATTCTTCCTGCTTCACATAGTAGTAGGCTATGCGGAAGAGGCGATCGTAAGTCATGTTGTAAAAGTCCCGGAAAGCAGTTTGCGAATCCAGTTCTTTCATTTGCCGCAATAACTTTCTAACTTCTGATTCGGTCATCGGCTTGCTGTTTGTTTTGTTAATCTACCCAAAGTAAATCACTCATTATACTGTCGGAGATGAAAATACCTTCACGAGTCAAGCGTAAGGCTCCATCGTGTTCTTCCAGTTTCCCATTTTTCAGATAAGGCGCAGCCATTCTCTGGCAATACTCCCACATCTCATTGCCGAACATCTGTTTCAGCTTTTCTATAGGTGTTCCCCATACAGTACGTATGGTAGTGATAATAAACTCATTGTAGCGGGTCGTCTGGTCCAGATACTCTATTTCAAAAGCACGGTTGTTTTCCTCTATACCTTTTATATATGTATCGATGGAAGAAACATTCCATTCCCGTGTCATCCCGTCAAAAGAATGTGCCGACGGTCCGCACCCCAGATAAGGTATTCCTTTCCAGTAAGAACTGTTGTGACGAGAGTACTTGCCCGGACGGCAGAAATTCGAAATTTCATAATGTTCAAATCCCGCTTTCTGCAGATGCTCTATCAGTAACGTGAAAAAATCTAAACTGGAATCTTCGTCCACCTCCGATATCTGATGTTGTTTTAACATATTATATATAGGTGTATCTTCCTCGTAAATCAGATGATAAGCGGAAATGTGCTCCACGTTCAGACTGACAGCCTGACGAAGATCATTCTCCCATCGTTCTTTGGTTTCTCCCGGTAATCCGTAGATGAGATCGATGCTTATATTTTGAAAACCGGCTTCCCGACATCTGTGAACAGCTTCGATAGCTGTACGGGCATTGTGACGACGTTTCAATAGTTTGAGAGTGGGATCGTCAAAAGTCTGTATTCCCATGCTGATACGATTGAAAGGGAGCGAAGAAAGCATTTTCAGATATTCACTTGTCAGATCGTCGGGATTGGCTTCCAATGTGATTTCCTGCCAATGGCTTAATCCGTAATGTGTCCGGATCGTATCAAATATCTGTTCGAAATCTTCTTTTTCCAATTGAGACGGGGTTCCGCCACCGAAATAAACGGTTTCTATATCTTCTCCTTTCAGGTAGTCTTTCCGCATGGCTAACTCCTGGCAAAGTGCTCGTACATAACGGGTTTTGAGCTCGCTACGGGTGGTTGAGTAGAAATCGCAGTAGATGCACCGTGTTTTACAAAAAGGAATATGAAGATAGATACCTGCCATAGTTGTGCCGTTTGAGTTTAGTGGCTGTAAAAGTAAGATTATTATCAGATATAACAAAAAATCTTATTGACTGAAATCATTCTTATGAGGCGTTGCATAGATAAGTTGTCTGACACCCGGGTCTCATTGGTATTGACACCCGGGTGTCAGCACTATCAACACCCGGGTGTCGGTATGCCTGAGACCCGGGTGTTGAACAATCCGTTTGTGCAGTCTAAATATTATATGCATATATACTATTGAATGGTGGTTCGTATAGAAATTAAATTATGAGCAAGCAAAAAATGTTTATGTTAAAGATGTGTTACATAACATTGTTTAGTAACACCGTCATAAGTGTTGCTTTTCCCCCAATTAATCCCTAATTTGCGCATCACAAAATTAATGGTATGTGAGAAACATACTGAGTAATTACTAAAATCTTATATATTATGAAAGTATATCAGAC